>ODAI013452539.1_pt1 | contig 23827 bp, 22 predicted proteins | sample 1539321 | NCBI WGS metagenome assembly ODAI01 (sample SAMN02144231, study PRJEB22623) | gut metagenome | biome: sheep rumen | host: Ovis aries | place: New Zealand | reverse complement strand
TTCTATGGCTTCAATGACAGCATTTGCTGCTTCAACTCCTATGGCAAACTACTGCGATAAGCAGGACAACGCAGAGGTTAAGTATGATGGTTCATACTGGAAGCAGCCTACAGCATGGAATGTTGCTGCAATCGATCCTTCCGGCTACAACGGAAACGGCGCTGAGGTTAAGATCTCCAAGGTTGAGGTTGACGCAAAGGATGCTCCTAACTCAGTTCAGACTATAAAGATTGCTTACAATGGTCCTGAGCAGACAGTTTCTACTGTTGCATTCCATATTCTTTGGGATACAAGAATGGAAGTTCAGGAAGTAAGAGGCAACCAGGTTCAGGATGCTAAGGATGCTCTCGAGGGCTTCTCAACAGTTGTAACAAAGATCGAGCCCGGTCTCGTATCTGTTGCTTCATCTGCTGGTGGAAACAACCTCTATGCTGGTGATATGTACACAATGCAGTTCAAGCTTCCTGCTGACGCTAAGTCTGGCGATGTATATCCTGTAGGTATCAGATATCAGTACGACGGCAAGACAGGTGACCTTTTCTATGATGCTGATCAGACACAGGCTGGTAAGCTTCACATGGCTTATGTATTCACACAGGGTATTGAGAACGGTTATGTAAAGGTTACAGGCGGCACAACAACTACTACAACTACTACAACTACAACAACAACAACTACAACTACATCTTCTACAACTACAACTACATCTACATCTCCTGTAACAACAACTACAACATCTAATGTTGGTGGTTCAGATACAACTACAACAACTTCAACAACAGGCAAGGCTGGTTCTGCTACAACAACAAAGTCTGGTTCTGCTACAACAACAAAGAAGCCTGCTACAACAACAAAGAAGGCTGCTACAACAACAAAGAAGGCTGACGCTCCTAAGACAGGTGTTGCTGGCGTAGGTGTTGCTGCTGCTGGTCTCGCAATCGCTGTAGGTACAGCATTTGCTCTCAGAAAGAAGGAAGACTAATTAATTAGTCGTTCTTAACTAAAAAATAAGGCCTCTCCAATCGGAGAGGTCTTTTTTTATTCTTTTTTGTAGGATATTCCGCCCCAGCCGTCGATGTCACCACGTCTCAGCGCACCGAAAATCCGCTCACGGAAACCATGATCCTTACGCTGCATATCATCGATAAATTCCTTTGTCCTCTGACGATTTGTGTGGCCGTCTGCGGGACAAATTGATTTGACTACCGGATAATTCTCACGGCGGGCAGCTCTTCTGACATCTTTTTCCGGCGCAAGGACCAGCGGACGGATCATGTATATATCTTTCGTTTCAAGATGAGTTACCGGTGAGAAGCAGCCTATCCTACCCTCATTGAACAGATTCATGAAGAAGGTTTCAACCGTGTCATCCATATTGTGACCGAGAGCCAGCTTATTGCATCCGAATTCTACAGCCGCATCCTGAAGGGCTCCCCGGCGGAGATGAGCACAGAGACTGCATGGATTCGGCTCCTTTCGGATATCAAAAACGATCTCACCAATTTGTGTACGGACAATGTGATACTCTATGCCAAGCTGACTGCACATCTCCTGTACCGCCGAGTAGTCACCTTCTTTTCCGCCAAAGCCAGGATCAATGGTCACTCCGCAGACTGTAAAATCAATACCGATGAAGCTTCTGAGCCGGTGGAGCCCGACAAGAAGAACAAGACTGTCTTTACCGCCTGAAACACCCACACAGACCCTATCGCCGTCATGAATTAGGTCAAATTCCTTGATAGCCTTCCTCATATAGCCAAGAATTCGCTGCATAATACCCCTCCGGATGTAAAAATTCTACTAAATTATAACATATCCGCCGGAAATTTGCAAATATATCTTGCAAAATGAAAAGAAATATATTATAATATTAATATGAAAATAAACTTGGGGTATTTTAACTCCATGTGATAAAGGTTCTGAAGGAAGGATAGAAAAATGACAGAGCAGCTTAAAAACCTGTTGATCTTATTGGCAGGTATTGTTGTTATACTTATAGTGGTCATAATTCTTTTCAGCGGAAAAAGTTCATTCAAAAGGATAATGGATGTCTTCCTCAATGAGGAGGGCGCAGATGAGAATTATGTTCTTCGCCGTACCAAGCCCGCCGGCGGAGAGAATACTGTCGGAAGTGCTGCAAAAAGCGTATCTGCTGAGCCGGCGCAGAAAAAAGTATCCGGTCCGGTGGTTGAAATGGCAACGCTTATCCGCAAGACAGATGACAGAATGAGGATAATCGAGAGCACCGGTCAGGTAAAGCTTGTCGATGAGTATTACGAGCTTGTTTTTATGACGAGAAAGGGACAGCAGGTCACCATAGAGTGTTCGGCTGAGGCCTATGAGAAGATCCCCTTCAATCAGCAGGGATCGCTGACATACAAGAAAAATATGCTTGTTAAGTTCAAATACTATGAGGATACTATTTACAACTAAGAAAAGGGCGGCTTGACCGCCCTGAATTTATTTTAGAAGAGGTTAGACAAATGGTCAATTTTAATAATGACTGGGATGAACTGCTGAAGGGCGAGTTTGATAAGGAGTATTATCTCGAACTGAGAAAAAAGCTTATCATGGAGTACAGAACGCAGCGTATCTTCCCTGGAATGTACGATATTTTCAACGCAATGAAATACACAGCATATAACGAGGTAAAGTGTGTGATAATCGGCCAGGACCCCTATCACGGCGAAGGACAGGCGCACGGCCTCAGTTTTTCGGTCAGAAAGGGAATAGCACCGCCTCCGTCGCTTATAAATATCTTCAAGGAGATAAAGGACGATGTGGGTATCAATAACCTCGGAAAACACGGTGAGCTGACAAAGTGGGCCAAGGAGGGAGTTCTTCTGCTGAATTCTGTTCTTACAGTCAGGGCTAATCAGGCCAGGAGCCACCACGGCCTCGGCTGGGAGCAGTTTACCACAGACGTTATAAAGCTCCTTGATAAGCGTGAAAAGCCCATGGTGTTCATGCTGTGGGGCGGTGACGCAAAGAGCAAACAGCAGTTCATAACAAATCCCGCACATCTTGTGCTGAAAGCAGCGCATCCAAGTCCGCTGTCAGCCTATAACGGATTTTTTGGGTGCAGACATTTTTCAAAAGCAAATGAATTCCTGCGGGCAAACGGCATGAAAGAGATAGACTGGTCAATTGACTGAGAGGAGACTTTATATGAGGATCAGAGAGATTTTTGACAAGAAAACTGTGTTTTCTTTTGAGATATTCCCGCCTAAGAAGAACAGCCCTGTAGAGGTGATATACGACACCTTAGATGAGCTTCAGGGTCTGCAGCCTGACTTTATAAGTGTTACATTCAGCGCAGGCGGCAGCGGAAACGGAGGATATGCCTGCGAGATAGCCTCACGCATAAAGGAGTCCGGTATCACACCTATGATACACCTTCCCTGTATAAACTACTCAAAGGATGAAATAGACTCCACTATCAGCGAGATAAAGACCAGAGGCATTGAGAATATCCTGGCGCTCAGAGGAGATATCAATCCTGATATACCACCGAAGAGGGAGTTCAGTCATGCCAGCGACCTTATAAGCTATCTCCGCAGCAAGGGGGATTTCGATATAGCCGGTGCTTGCTATCCGGAGTGTCATCCCGACGCTGAGACCCTTGTAGAGGATATTATGAATCTTAAAAAGAAGGTGGACGCAGGTGCAGACCACCTTATAACACAGCTGTTTTTTGATAATGATTCATTCTATGATTTCCGTGAAAAAGCTGTTCTTGCAGGGGTAAACGTCCCTATAGAGGCAGGTATCATGCCTGTAGTCAACAAGAATCAGATCGAGAGAATGGTAACCACCTGCGGTGCAAGTCTTCCGAGAAAATTCGTAAAGATAATGCAGAGATATGAGCACAATCCCGAGGCTCTCCGTGACGCAGGTATAGCATATGCTGTTAACCAGATAGTTGACCTTGTAGCCAGCGGAGTTGACGGAATACACCTTTACACCATGAACAATGCATACGTTGCAAGAAAGATCAGCGAAGCCGTTTCAGGCATTATAGGCACATGATAGCGCTTGATGACATTCCCGGAGATGAAGCTGCCCGCTATATGGGAGTCCGTGGAGAGCCTGATGAACAGCTTCTGAGCCTGATAGAAAAGGGCCGGGAAATGGTGCTTAAGGCGGTAAGACCTCAGTATGTCTGCCGTGAGTTCAATATAGAGGAGAAGGAAGAGGGGATAGTGCTGTCAGGTACACAGCTGATCCTTCCCGGTCAGGAGATCAGAAAGCACCTGACTGGGTGCAGCAAGGCTGTGCTGATGGCTGTGACGCTCTCCGGTGAAGCAGATAAGCTTATCCGACAGACAGCAATAACGGATATGGCGCTCTCCCTGGCTATTGACAGCCTTTGCAGCGCAGCTGTGGAGAAGGCCTGTGACAAGGCTGAGGAGGAGATATTCTCCATGATAGAGGCTCCGTACCGCACCTGGAGATTCAGTCCGGGATACGGCGATCTGCCTCTTGAATTGCAGAGTGATCTGGCTGCTCTTCTGAATGCACAGCGCCGCATTGGTCTTACTGTGACCTCAAGCAGTCTGCTGATACCTTCAAAGTCCGTAACGGCTATAATCGGAGTGTCTGATAAGCCTTTGGGAGAGAAGAAAAAGGGCTGTGCAGTATGCAGTATGCGTGAGAGCTGCGCCTATCGCAGAACGGGTATCAGGTGCAGTTGATGTATAAAAAGTGAATAAAGAAAAGTTTTGTATGCTATTTACAATTACGAAATAAAATTTTATTCCCGATTTGCGTATTTTAACTATTATTTCACCGTATTTCTATGAAAAATGGATATTGACAGAAGGCTCAGGAAAGTGTTATAATAAAATAAAGTATGTGAACAATTCTATGTCCTCATGTCAGGACATAGGCGCTATAAGGGGGACGCAAATGAAAAAATTAAAGGCATTGCTCGGTGCTCTTCTTATAACAACTGTATTTACAGTGACAGCCTGCTCATCATCTGACAAGTCATCTGAAAGCAGCGGAACAGAGGACCGTGAGGGACAGACTATGGTCAAGGAGAAAAAGGATCAGATCCTTGATATCGCCCGAAATGATGAGGATTGCCCGCTTACAGGCGAGCTCGAGAATAAAACTGTAAAATGGTTTGCAACATGGGACATAAATCCTGATGATACAGGTAAAAAAACACCTGCCGATCTGATGCTCTTCCAGGAGCTCTACGGCGGCAATATCGAATTTCACGATGTGGACTACGGCGACCGGTACGATGAGCTCTCACGTCTTATAAGCAGCGATGAGGGTATCGACTTCTTCTATGCCGGAGATAACGACGCTATCCCGAGAGGCGCTCTGAGATCTATGTTCGTGCCCGCAGATGATTATATCGACTTCGATTCACCTCTCTGGGAGGATATGAAGGAAGCTAACGACAGTATTATGTGGAACGGCAAACACTATGCGGCAGTCGCTCAGACTACCGGCGATGCTGTTGCTGTTCTCTATAACCGCAAGACTATACAGGAGGCTGGTCTCGATGACCCGGCTGACCTCTATGCTGAAGGCAAGTGGGACTGGAACGCATTTGAGAGGCTCCTTAAGGAATTTGTTGACTGGGATAACCAGAGATACGGCATTGACGGCTGGTGGTTCGAGAACGGACTGATAAATACGATAGGTAAGCCGGCAGTCGGCATAGAAAACGGCAAGCTGGTAAGCAATCTGGGTGATCCTGCTATGGAGCGTGTCCAGAACTGGATGTTCAGCCTCTATCAGAACGGATATGTCGCTATAGGCGGCCCCGGATATGGCTGGGAAGCTAAGCCGAATTATATCGGAGAGGGCAAGCTGCTCTTCTATCCTGTAGGACTGTATGAGCTGTATTATACTCCCGATGTATGGAAGGAAAAGTACGGCGATGACGTATTCTTTGTGCCTATGCCAAAGGATCCTCAGGCTGATGAATACTATATACCGATAAAAATGGAAGCATATTCCTTTGTTTCCGGCGGACATAACCCGGAGGGCGTTGCTAAGTACCTTGACTGCTACCGCTACTGCCTCGTAAATGATGATATCCACGATATTACCGGCACTATGTTTAAGGACGATTACGGCTGGACAGATGAAATGGTGGATATGAGAAATGAACTGACAGAGCTGGCAGAGGAGAATCCTGTCATAGATGTGGCTAACGGAGTTTCCGATGACTGTGCAGAAATACTCAATAACAACCTTCGTCAGACTACAAGAGGAGTTCCATGGAACGAGACATACGATGCAATAGCAAGTGAAGTTCAGAATTCTATCGATAAGATAAATAACGGAGATATAGACTAAAATATCATTGATATACAGATACTAAAATATAATGATAAAATTTGAAAAAATGATATATAATAAGATGAATAGAAAATTTCAATGTTCGGAAAGGAGGCTATGATTATGGAGATAGCAGTTGTTACCGGAGGTTGTGGACTTATAGGTCAGCATATTTGTTCCGGATTGCTAAAGAAGGGCTATGCGGTCATAGCAGTTGATAGAGAGCCGGGCATATATAACGAGGGAAAATTAAATTATTCTTTTGTTCAGGCAACTCCAACAGACAAAGATACCTATGCAGAAGTATTTGAAAAAAATGAAGTTTCTATCCTGATACACGCCGCCTGTACGGTGGATAACGACCTGGGACCAATAGTGACGGAAAAGGAGATACAGGAGTCCAAGCAGTGTGATAAGTTCATTTATCGTTACTCTATGGGAGAAAATGTCAAGAAGGTAGTTCTTCTCAGCACGGATCAGGTATATGAGTTCCCTAAGTCAAGGGAGCCTATCAGAGAGGATCATGTGCTGAAGCCGGTCACAAACTACGCTCAGCTTAAGATAGCCTCAGAGAAGGCGCTTATAGAAGAGTATCAGCACCATAAGGAAGTTATGTGCTGTATAACAAGATTTTCACCGGTCTACACTCTTAACTATACTGAGAATCTTATGTCGAAAATTACCGATCCTAAGGACGGTTCAAACTTCGTATCAGGCAAGGGACAGTATGGCTTCCAGCTGTGCTGTGTACACAATCTTGTTGACTTTATCCTCTGCTTCGTAAAGAATGCGGACGATATGAGCTATGCAGGAATTTACAACGTAAGCGATAAGCTCCTTACATCTGCGGCAGATATTATCGCCTTTATGAGAGAGCATCACCGCCTGGGAGCAGTTCTCCAGAAGAGCAACAGCGGCGGAGCCTTCTCCAAGATCAAGGGCATATTTGGCGGCAGCAAGGACGAGAAGATAAATTATCGTTATCTTGATATATCCAAGCTTGAGTATAATAATATGCTGGATGGCACAAAGGCTGCAAAGCTCTGCTCGCCTCGCTGGGATATTCACAATACGAAATAATTGACCATTCTGCTCCCTTTACGGAAGCTGTATACTGAAGTTTTAAGAGCCCCGTTTGAAAAAATGGGGCTCTGATACTGTCAAAAAACAATTTTTGGATGCTGAGGGCGGAGTCTCCTGCAAAGCATTCATGTAAAATAGCCAAATTGTAGGGACGCCCAATGGGCGTCCGTGGCTGATCTAATGTTATAACAAATGAGAGCCCCTTTTGAAAAGGGGCTCTTTTTCGTGATTATTTAAACGGGATAATTTATTCTATGACAGTATAATTATCGGCAGCATTTTCCTTGGTAGCGTGTTCGGTGACATTGAGCACCTTGACTTTAAGAGGACGTGTGCCCATATTTATCTCGATGATATCGCCAACCTTCACATCATAAGAGGCACGGGCGACTTTTCCGTTAACGGAGATCTTTTCTGCGTCGCAGGCTTCATTTGCAACAGTGCGGCGTTTGATAAGTCTTGTGACTTTAAGGTATTTATCAAGTCTCATAATTAGCTCCTTTCATAAAAGTAAAAGGGACAGACTAACAAGAGCCTGTCCCGAAGAGTTATTACTTATTGATAGCTTCTTTAAGGGTTCTGCCAGCCTTGAAAGCGGGAGCCTTGCAGGGAGGGCAGGTCATCTGCTCTTTAGTTCTGGGGTTGATGCAGACCTTCTCGCCTCTCTCACGAACCTCGAAAGTACCGAAGCCTGTGATAGAAACCTTTTCTCCGCCTTCGAGAGTCTCCTGGATAGCAGCGAGAGTAGCTTCGAGAGCAGCGGAAGCGTCCTTCTTAGTGCAGTTAGCCTTATCAGCGATGGAATTGATGAGTTCAGTCTTAGTCATTATTAATTACCTCCGAATTGATAATATGTTTAGCCTTGTCCCAATAAACATCCAATTTTTCAATAGGCAGGTCCTTCATATCGAGCTTATCCGCACTGACAAGCTCTTCGGTGATAGAAAAGCGCTTTATAAATTTCTCTGTAGCAGCTTTTAGTGCAAGTTCAGCGTCCACCCCGAGATGGCGGGCGGCATTAACGCATGAGAACAGCAGATCGCCGATCTCTTCTTCGATATTGGTCTGATCGTTATTGGCGATAGCCTTATCGAGCTCTGATTTTTCGGCGTCGATACAAGCTACAGCGTCCTGTGCATTCCGGAAATCCATCCCAGCCCTCATGGCTCTTTTTCCGACCTTCTGCGCTCTCATCAAAGCGGGAAGTGATTTAGCAACGCTGTTGAGCGTATCTGTGTAGGTATCCTGACCCTTGGTTTTCATTTTAATGGCGTCCCAGTTCTTGAGCACCTGATCGGTGGAATCGGCGAGGACGTCACCGAAGACGTGTGGGTGACGGATAATAAGTTTTTTGCAGACCTCATCGCATATATCATCGAATCTGAAAGAGCCTGTCTCCTCTTCAATGCGGCAGTGGAAAACTACCTGAAGGAGAACGTCCCCCAGCTCTTCACGAAGAAGATCGCTGTCTTTGAGGTCGATCGCTTCGATCGCCTCGCAGGTCTCCTCGATGAAATCGCTTCTTATAGATTCGTGGGTCTGTTCTCTGTCCCAGGGACAGCCGCCTTCGCCGCGAAGAAGCTTAACGATCTCGATGAGATCATCGATCGAGTAATGATCTTTCTGCTGATATTCAACCATATGAAAAACCCTCCTAAAAGACGGGCCAAATACTATAATACTCTAAATTCAGCCAAATTGCAAGATGTTTTTTGATTTTTGGAGATAACGTTCAATAACCGAAAAAATAAATGTACAGTTTGTGTATTTTGCCGGTTATTTCATTACCAGTATAAAAAGAGTGAACTAACGACAAGGAACCATCAGTTTACGTCCACAAATCCGACCTTGTGATAAACCTTTGAAACTATTCTGCGTGAATACTTAAATGCTTTTTCAGCACCTTCAGTATAGCACTTTTTGAGGAATTCCTTATCCTGTGAGATACGGGCGAACTCTGTGCGTACAGGTTCAAGGTGATCGGCAACAGCCTCACCAACAGCTATCTTGAAGTCGCCATAGCCCTTGCCGGCGAATTCTGATTCGATAGCAGCGTAGTCCTTACCGGTAACGCAGGAGTAGATAGCCATAAGGTTATTGATGCCGTCCTTGCCCTCACGGTAGCAGACTTCGGCCTCGCTGTCTGTGACGGCTCTCTTGAACTTACGGATGATAGTATCCTTATCGTCGAGGATGAGTATGCAGGCATTGGGGTTCTCATCGGACTTGGACATTTTCTTTGTAGGATCCTGGAGAGACATTACCTTAGCACCTACATCGATGATATAGGGCTCAGGGAGAGTGAAGAACTCACCATAGCGCTGATTGAAGCGCTGAGCGATATTTCTTGCAAGCTCCAGGTGCTGTTTCTGGTCGACACCCACAGGAACGAAATCAGCATTATAAGCGAGGATATCGGCAGCCATAAGTGAAGGATATGTAAAGAGACCTGCATTTACATCGTCAGGATGTTTCTGGCTCTTATCCTTGAACTGAGTCATACGGGTGAGCTCACCGAACTGAGTATTGCAGCAGAGCACCCAGTTGAGGAGAGCATGAGTATTGACATGGCTCTGAATGAAGAGAATTGACTTCTCCGGATCGATCCCGCAGGCCATAAGAAGTGCATAAGCGGCCAGGGTATTCTGTCTGAGTTTAGCAGGCTCCTGCTTTACAGTAATAGCGTGCATATCAGCTACACAGTAGATGCAGTTATACTCATCCTGAAGTGGAGCCCAGTTGCGGACAGCACCTATATAGTTACCGAGAGTAAAGGTGCCTGTTGGCTGGATAGCGCTGAAGATAAGCTTTTTATCGTCCATATTGAGAGCTCCTTACTTATTTGCCTTGCGTGCAGCAGCATCGTCCTTGAGCTGAGCGCTTCTGAGCTCAGCGAGAACACGCTGATAGAGAACGTAGATATTGCGCTTTTCAACTTCCTCAGCGGGGAGTATGCCAGCCTTTATCTCAGTCTTGTAGATTCCGCCCTTAGTGAGGAGGAATATATTGCTTGTTCTGTCAACAGGGAGGTCAAACTTAGTTGTCTTCTGACATTTAGGAAGGAGCTGACCTGCATTTGCAACGAGAGCATGAGTAGCCTGAACGAGATTTCTGTATCTCTGAGAAGCTCCGGTGTACTCACCGCCGTTGTTGAAATAGAGGTTAGCAGCACCATTGATGAAGCAAACCATAGTTGTAAGTACGTCAGATGACATAGGGATATCGACTACAACGCCGAAAACCTCGTTCTTCTTGAAATTAGCATTGAAGAACTGAGCGGGGAAGTTGATAGCCTGACCTCTTGTCATTAAATATTTCTGAGTTACATTGTAACGTCCTGTATTTTTGTTTGGCATAAGAATTTTCCTTTCATTGTAAAAAATATATCTTTAAGGGAGCTTGTCCCGAAAAATCGCAGTATAAGATCAGTCGAGCATATCCCTTGTCATTTTAGCAAGGATAGACATACCCTTTTCGATCTGTTCGTTTGTGGGGGTAGAGTAGTTGAGGCGGAATGAGTGGCTTACCTCGTTCTCCTTGATATTGAAGGAGTTTCCGGGAACTACAGCGATCTTGTAATCCTGAACAGCCTTTGTGCAGAAGGCATTCATGTCGAAATCCTCAGGAAGGGTACACCAGATGAAGAGTCCGCCCTCGGGCTTGACATAGGTGATCTTCTTTGAGAACTCGTTGTCGATATATCCGCACATAAGTCCGCATTTTTTTCTGTAGATATCACGGAGCTTGTTGAAATGAGCCTGACGGTCAACAGTAGTCATGAAGCGGTAGGATACTACCTGAGCCCAGATATTTGAGTGAACATCGGATACCTGCTTGCAGACAACCATTTTCTGAATGATAGGAGCGGGAGCAGAAACATATCCTGTTCTGAATCCGGAGGAGATGAGCTTGGAGAAGGTGCTTGAGTAGATAACTCTGCCCTCAGTATCCATGCTCTTGATAGTGGGGATATTTTCGCCGGCAAAGCGAAGCTCACCGTAGGGATCATCCTCAAGGATTATGAAATCGTACTTGCAGGCAAGCTCGTAAACAGCCTTTCTCTTGGCCAGAGACATTGTTCTGCCGGTAGGATTCTGGAAGTTGGGGATAAGGTAGAGGATCTTGACATTTTTCTCAGTTTTGAGAGCATTTTCAAGCTTTTCGATATTGATGCCGTCATCCTCCATATCAACGCCTACCAGATTTACGTTATATGAGCGGAAGGCATTGAGTGAGCCTATGAAGCTTGGAGACTCACAGAGCAGGGTATCGCCCTCATTGAGGAGCACCTTGCAGGAGAGCTCGTTAGCCTGCTGGCCGCCTGATGTTATTATAAGGTCATCGAATTCCTTGTGGAAGCAGCCCTTTTCGGTCATCCAGCCCTTGAGGAATTCACGGAGGGGAGTATATCCCTCGGTAACGCTGTACTGGAGAGCAAGGATAGGATCGTTCTTGAGGAGATCAGCAGAGATCTCAGCGATCTGCTCCTTGGGGAAAGCCTCGGGAGCGGGGTTGCCGGCAGCGAAGGAAATGACTTCGGGGTCGGCTGTAAATTTAAGTATCTCACGGATAGCTGAAGCTTTTAATCCATTGACTTTGTCTGAAAATTTATATTCCATGATAAAAAGACCAACCTTTCTGAAAGTACACATAGTCTATTCTATATTATATCACATATTTTCAGTTTCTGCAACATATATTTAGGTGAAACCGGTGAATAATCGTTGAACACAACAAAGAAAGCGGTCGAGAATTGGTTAATATATACATGAAAAGGGATGAGGCATTTGAAAAAACAGACCTTTCTTAAAGGTTCGCTCATATTGATGATATCTGCGGCTGCGGCAAAAGTACTGGGAGCGGTATTCAAGATACCCTTGACGAATATGCTGGGAGGCGTGGGGATGAGCTATTTCAGCTGTGCTTACAGCCTTTTTATGCCGGTATATGCTCTGACCGTTACTGGAGTTACTTCAGCAGTTGCGAGACTTACAGCAAGGTGTGCGGCACAGGGCAGCTATGGCAGCGCACTGAGGGTCAGAAGGACGGCACTTGCAGTATTTTCGCTGGCAGGACTTGCCGGAAGTGTGCTTACCCTGGCGCTTGCAGTTCCTTTCAGCCGGTATTCTGCGGATAGTCCCGAGGCTGCACCGGCAGTTGCAATGATAGCGCCGGCTGTATTTTTTGGCTGTATAACCGCAGTTGAAAGGGGATACTATGAGGGGATGAGCAATATGTTCCCGACAGCGCTTTCTCAGGTAGCAGAGGGCTTCGTAAAGGTGGGAGCAGGCCTTTTTCTGTGCAGCTATACTGTTAGCCACAGTGAGGCTGTGCTGAGATATTTCCCGTATGTGACTGATATCAGAGCACTTGCAGCTGCGGCAGGAATACTGGGAGTGACTGTTTCATCCCTTGGAGCGGTTTTGTTTTTTGCGGTGATGAGAGTGCTTTCACGGAGCCCTCGTACATCTTCGGATAAAGTAATGAGCCGCCGTGAGATAGTAGGGGAGCTGCTTTCCGTGGCACTTCCCATAGGCATAAGTGCAGTTGTGACAAATCTCACTGCACTGATAGATATGTGGACTGTGATAGAGTTCATTCCCGATGTGGAGGATATCTCGGCTCTGCCTGCCGGCACACCTGCGGGGGAGTACTCACGTTTTGTATACGGCTCCTTTGCAGGGATAGCGCTGACGGTCTTCAATCTTGTTCCCTCTGTGACAAATATGCTTGGCAAGGGAGCGCTGACGCTGATAACCTCTGACTGGGAATCCGGGGACAGCAGCCGCCTTCAGCGGGACTCAGTGCAGGCCTTGCTGACATCTGCGGTGATAGCCGTACCTGCGGCAGTGGGACTTGGAGTGCTTGCAGGCGAGGTGCTGGGAGTGCTGTTTCCCCGTCAGCCTGACGAGGCCGGGATATGTGTGGCACCTTTGAGGCTGCTTATGCCGGGTATGGTATGTCTGTGCATATCCTATCCGCTTTTCAGTATGCTTCAGGCCATAGGAAGGACGTATCTTCCGCTGATAATAATGGCGGCCGGCACTGTTATAAAGCTGGCAGGAAATATACTTCTCATTCCAATGTACGGAGTATCGGGAGCAGCAATATCCACAACGGTATGCTATGCTGTGATACTTATACTTGCTCTCAGGGCATATATAGTTCATTCCGGCCTGAGACCGGAGCCTGCCCCTTTTGCGGGGGTTCTTTATTCAGGGGCAATGTGCGGCGGTGTGGCATTTCTGGTAAGGTCAGCGGCGGCAGGACTGGGAGATATCGCAGCAATACTGATATCAGGTGCAGCAGGAGGAGCTGTCTACATACTGGTGATGTGGATATGTCTGGGCGGAAGGGCAAAAAGAAAAGAGCCTGCATAGAGCAGGCTCCCTTATGTTCTTATTTAAGGATATCAGCGGGGTTATCCTCGATCATTTCGGGCTTTACCTCGACCTTGATAACGTCTTCCTTGTTTCTGTTGTTGTCCTTTGTCGGGAAGAATCCGACAGTAAACTCATTTACGTCAGAATCAACAGCGAATCCGCCGACGATGCAGCTGAGCTCACCGTTTGCAGGTACAGTATAAGGAGAAACCTCAAAGTTCTTGAACTTGCTGTTAGCATAGAGCTCTGTCTGAACATCACCGTACTTCTCAGTGCCGTCGGGATAAATGAGGTAGAAGTTGTTCAGGGTGCTGAGCTCGTATGAGGCGTCTGTGTTGTTCTTGATAGTAACATCAAGGTAGATGAAGTTGCCGTTGTAGCCGTATTCTGATGAAGGAGTTACCTTGATAGCACGGTTGAGAGTGAATCCTGTATCGTTTGCATCAGCTTCCTGCTTGATATCAACGACAGTTTCGTTCTTACCGATTTCGTCATTGTTCTCGTAAACATTGCTGGGCTCTTCTGCCTGAGGAGCGTCGCCGCCGTCAGAAATGCTTCTTGTTGTTTTTGAGCTTTTGGTTTTATTTCCGCATCCGGCAGCAGGAAGTGCCATTACTGCACAGAGAAGAAGTGCCGTTAACTGTAATTTTCTCATGACTGAGACCTCCGATTTATATATTTATAGTTATAGCTTGGTCTAAGCAAGTATAGTATAGCACACATCGGAGTATAATGTCAAGTGAAAAATACTTATTGAAATAATTTGAAACTGAAATGAAATAAAATGGGCAGCCTAAGGGGCCCCCCCTCTCTGGCGGAACGCAGGTTACATTTATGAGACTGTAGTTTCAGGCTCGGTAACCATATTTTTCCGCTAAGGGAAGCAGCCTAAGGCTGCACGGAGAATATTGAGTTATCTGTTTTCGTCAACGAATATTCTGAGTATTACGGTAGCATCGTTGCCGTCAATGATACTATCGCCGTTCATATCGCCTCTTTCGAGGATATAGGTGTTTGCTTCGATATCAGATACATCGTATCCTGAGAGAAGATTTGAGAAATATTTAAGTACGATAGTGGCATCGGTACCGTTGACTGTGCCGTCGCCGTTTACATCGCCCATGCGTGGATATTCAGCTGCTATATACGAATTGCCTTCGATTATTACATCTGAGAGCGAGCGGTCTGTGGTATTGATGAGATCACGCATGATCGCAGAGCTGTCATTGCCGTCGATGCGGCCGTCGTTGTTGTAGTCACCGTAAAGCCGGATATTCTCATAATAGTGACATTCCTCCGATGGATCGGCATTGCTTAGGAGTGCAGAGGAATAACGGAGTATCTCTGCTGCATCAGCGCCGGTGAGCTGTCCGTCGCCGGTGACATCACCCATAGCAGGAGTCTCAGCTGCTGAAAAAGAGGGAACAGCAGAGACTGCCAGTGCAAAAGCAGATAAAAATGCGGTTAACTTTTTCATGTTAAAGACCTCCTTAAATTTCATAAGAGTATACAACCCCCATATTATATTAGCATAAAAACGGACACTTGTCAAGTATTATTGCAAAAGATGAGGCCAAAAATAAAAGCGGACATTAACTGTCCGCTTTTGCAGTTATTTCTTTATTTTCATAGAAATATCGAAGCACTTCACTGAGTGAGTGAGGGCTCCCAGGGAGATGATATCCACACCGGTCTCAGCAACGGAGCGGATATTTTCGGCAGTAACATTACCGGAAGCTTCAAGCAGAGCACGTCCGCCGGTTATTTCCACAGCCTGCTTCATTTCGTCGCAGCTCATATTATCCAGCATGATTATCTCCACCTTATTTTCAAGAGCTTCACGGAGCTCCACCAGATTGCGGACCTCGACCTCTATTTTTACGGTATGACCAATCTTCTCACGGAGAGCCTTGACTGCGGCAGTGATACCGCCGTAAGCATCGATATGGTTATCCTTCAGCATAGCTGCATCAGAGAGATTGAAGCGGTGATTCTTTCCTCCGCCCACGGTAACAGCGTACTTCTGAAGGGCACGAAGTCCGGGGAGAGTCTTTCTCGTATCGGTAACAGAGGCATTTGTACCGGCTACCAGTTCCACGCACTTATTTGTGGCAGTAGCAATGCCTGACATATGCTGGAGTATATTGAGAGCAGTTCTCTCGCCTTTGAGGAGAGTAAGGGTGCTGCCTTCCAGCTCAGCGATTATATCGCCCTTCTGTACCTTTGTACCGTCGGTCAGGAGTATACGGAAATCCACATCTCCGCCGGCCAGCTCAAATACACGCTTAGCCACCTCTATACCGCAGACTACACCGGAGTCCTTAGCCACATAGTATGCAGAGCTGCGGTGAGTTTCGGGGATAAGGTTATCAGCAGCAGCGTCGATATAGTTTATATCCTCCATGAGGGCAGTGGTTATGATATTATCGATATAGCATTGAAGAAGTTTCATGATATCGTTCCTTTCATTATTTATATACCGAGTCGATACACAGGAATTCCTCCAGTGTCAGGCCGGAGTTATAGACCTCCTTGGCCAGGTCATTTCCGAGATAGCGGACGTGCCATGACTCATATTTATAGCCGGTTATATTCTGTTTGCCCTGAGGATAACGGAGGATAAATCCGTATTTCCAGCAGTTAGCGGCTATCCATTTTGCTTCCGGAGTATTATTGAAGGAATCGGAAGCGTTGTTTATATCCATAGCGAGACCGGTCTGGTGTTCAGAGTGCCCCGGTCTTGCGGAGTAGGTATCAGCCTTTGCCTTTCCGTCACGGTTGACATAGCTGTTGTAGAGCTGGCTCTGATAGCTGTATGAGCGGAATCCCGAGCAGATAAAGAGGCTATATCCGGCCTTGGCAGCATCAGCCTTCATTTTGTTGAAAGCGGCCTGAGCATCGGATGTGATAGCTCCCGGATTATATGTAGATGGGAGGCCGTAGGTCTTATTTGCGATGAGGATGCCGTTCACATAGGTTATACCGTTTTTTGTCTGTATATCCTGTTTTGTGAATCTCTCAACAGTGCCGTCGTCCCAGGTGAGGGAGAAGTGCATAGAGTCTATTTTCTTATATACAGCCTTCTTTGGCTTGCGGTCAGTGCCCATATAGAAGGTGTAGTTATTTCCGCTGGCGGTGTACTCAAATCCCAGTCCGGAGCCATTCTGTCCGGTAAAGCTGCCGCTTATTCCTCTGAAATTGAAGGTGCGTTTTCCGTATCCGCCGGATGTGACATATTTTCCGGAGAGAAGGCTGCTGTAGTTTATGGCAGCATTTCCGTAGTAGTGGAGCTCCTCCACATATCCCTTATCCCAGCGTAGGACGAAGGTGTTGTCACTTGTCCATGAGAAAAGCGCATGAGCAGCATCGCCGCAGACATTTTTATCGAAGTTGAGGTTTGTTTCAGATACAGTGCACTTATACGAGGTCACAGCGCCGGAGCTCTCTTCTGTCACAGTACCCTTTTCAAAGTTATAGTATCTTTTTCCCTTGCTTCCGGAGGCGACCCATGTGCCCTGAGGTATCTTATCCATATGCTCGTTGAAATTCTCTTTGAGCAGGGCAAGGTCGAAGGCATCAACACGTCCGTCGCCGTCCACATCAGCATATTTCATCTGATCGGCTGTGAGCTTATTGTTGCCGAGGACATAGCCCTGAATGAGTCTCAGGTCACCGAAGCCGATGATGCTGTCGCCGTTAACGTCGCCCTTTATGGAAGACCTTGCAGATGAAGGCATCGAGCTGAAGCAGCCTGCGATGATGGCGGCCGCCATTATCTTTGAAAGCAATATTTTCTTTTTCATAGTATTCTCCTTTCAGTAAGAGGGAGGATGAAAAAGCCGTTTACTGCATTACCTCGCCAAGAATAATATAAGCAACAGTAACTATTGATTTAGCGAGGACGTAATCTGCGTCAACGAGGTATCCGCCGTTAAGAAGGTCATCACGCATTTCCTTTACACGTTTGAAGCCTTCTGCTGCGGCTTTTTTATCCGGGATAACGAAGTGGCTTCTCTGCATTATTCGTCTTGTTTCGGTGCGGTAGCCCTTAGGTATGCGGCTGCTGCCGATATGTGCTGAGAACTCAGCCTCCTCGAAGCCTTCGGGGGCGGAGCTGAGGCGGGAGGCTATGCAGTTAGCTGCATGGCGGGAAAATACAAGAGCTTCCAGCAGTGAATTGCTGGCGAGACGGTTGCTTCCGTGAACGCCGGTATGTGAGCACTCACCGCAGGCAAAGAGATTGCGGAGGCTGGTCTCGGAGTTCTTGTCAACGTCGATACCGCCCATGAGGTAGTGCTGGCATGGATATATCGGCACCGGTTCCTTAGTGAGGTCGAAGCCCTGATCCATAAGGTTCTTGTATATCATAGGGAAGCGTTTTTTGAGGAATTCGCTGTCCTTGTAGCTTATATCCAGGTAGAAATCAGTGGAGTTCTGTTTTCTTGATTCGAGGATTATAGCGTGGGAGACAACGTCTCTGGGGGCGAGCTCAAGGCGCTCGTCGTAGTTATGCATGAAGCGCTCCTTGTTGCAGTTCAGGAGGTAAGCTCCCTCGCCTCTGACAGCCTCTGAGATAAGGAAGCACTCACGGGTAGCACGGTTATTGAAGGCTGTGGGATGGAACTGTACATAGCTGAGGTTCTTTATCTTAGCGCCCATTTCGTATGCGAAGGTGATACCGTCGCCGGTGGCTATTGCGGAGTTTGTAGTGAACTCATAAACACGTCCGATACCGCCGGTAGCAAGTATCATAAAGTGGCAGTTGCAGGTCTCGTATGAATCATCGGGAAGCTTAAGGAAGGCTGAATAGCCTGTACCTGTCTGCTTAACTGCACACATTATAGTATTTTCCATTATCTCCACGTTGTCGAGAGTCTGGACGTGGGCGAGGAGCTTTGAAGCGATCTCAGCGCCGGTAGAGTCGGCATGGTGGAAGATACGGTGGTGACTGTGACCGCCCTCAAGGGTACGGTGGTATGAGCCGTCCGCATTTTTATCGAAGTCGACTCCGAGCTGTATGATATGCTCGATATCCTCAGCAGCCTCGCTGACAAGGGTGTGGACTGCGTCAACATTATTTTTGAATCCGCCGGCAATGAGAGTATCATTCTGGTGGTACTGGATATTATCATTAGGTGAGTTATATACACCGGCTATTCCGCCCTGAGCGAGTGAAGAGTTGCAGAGACTAAGCTCACGCTTGCAGAGAATGAGTATTTTCAGGTCGGAGGGGAGATTTATAGCTGCGTAAAGACCTGCAGCGCCGCATCCGGCGATTATGACATCGTAATTTCGAGACATAGATAACACGTCCTTTAACAAAAAAAGTATACACTAACATTATATCACATTATTCTTGATTTGTCACTATGTAGAAATAAAAAAATCGACGTATATCCCGGCGTGTCATACAGCGATGGTGCTGAAAGCGGATGTCAGCTGTATGATACTCCCGGTGATACGGCGAAAGTTCGGACATTACGGCAAAAAAATAAGCAGCTCACAGTTGAGCTGCTTACTGATGAACTTTTATTACTCAGCGTTAGGAGCTGAAACAGGACATACACCTGCACAAGCACCGCACTCTACGCAAGCGTCTGCGTCGATAACGTACTTTCCGTCTCCTTCTGAAATAGCGCCTACAGGACACTCACCTGCACAAGCACCACAGCTGATGCAATCATCTGAAATAATATATGCCATTTACAAGCACCTCCGTGATTTACTCAGGCAGATCATCGTCCGCCCTGTTAATCTTATTTTAGCATATTTCCGGAAAAAATCAATAGTTTTTTGTTAGGTGCTGCTTACTGATTTGTTGACGATGTACAGGGCTTTTTGGAGCTTGTTTGTACCATTCAGGCGCAAAACAGGCTCTTCATTACTGTGAAGAGCCTGTCTGAACGGAGTGTTCATTTCTTTTTGGAGGATTTTTTTCCTGAATTATTTTTGCTGTTTTTATCTCCGGACTTTTTCTCAGGTTCTCCGGAGGGCTTTTTGCCGGTCTCAGCAGTTTTTTTGCTGCTGTTATCGGCGGATTTTTTCTCGCTGACATTTTTTTCAGCTGAGGGATTTTTGCCTTCTGAGTTCTTTTTCTTCTCCGGAGCTTTTTTGCTTTCCTTGCCGGAAGCAGTCTTTGCAGCTTCGTGTATCTTGTCTATATCAGCACAGGAAGCTCCCAGTGCTATCCATACCAGAGAAGCGTAGGCGATACTGCTGCAGCAAATGATAAATGCAAGTCCGCCGCAGAGAGCAGTGAAGAAGAGGCAGATATTCTCGGATGTACGGCGCTTTTTCATAATGAAGGCTCCGGCTCCCAGAGCTGACAGCATGAGCACTATAAGTGCAGCCATTGAGGGGACACCTCTTGTGGCGCCGATATAGAGGTATTCATTGTAGTTTTTATCGAATACACCGACATTCATTGTGATGATGTCTTCCATAGTGTCCAGCTTTCCGCCAAGGGGATTGCGGACAGTATATATCTGAGGGTATACCAGCTGTTCGGGACCTGTTCCTGTAGCCGGATATTCCTTCATGATATCGAAGGCCTTCTTGTTGAGATGAGAGTATATCGCAGAGTTATCATCCATATCAAGGACTCTTGTATCATAAAGACCGCTTGCGCCTATACGCTGATAGGAGTCGCCGCTCCAGAGGATTAAAGCGTCATGGAATTTGTACTCATGGAAGCTGTATGTTGTGTGGTTGACAGTCAGGACAGATAATCCGGCTGCGGCAGCAGGAACGAGTATTATAAGAGCTCGCAGTACAGGAGCTTTCTTAATGATAAGTGCTGCGAGACAGGCTACACCTGCAAAGATCATGCCGATAACTGAAAGACTGTTGAATGTGAATATACTTACAAATGCAAAGAGAGCAGAGCTTACAATGCAGAATATCCTGAGCTTATTGCTGTCGCAGGTAACTGCGGTCGTAAGTGCAGCAGTAAGGCAGATCGCAAGGAGTATGCCCAGAAACATAGGTGAATGAGCCAGACCTGATGCTGCAAAATAGAACAGGGGAGAGATAAGCCGGTAATGCGAAGGCTCATGATTTTTGTGGAATATCTGTATCATAGCCAATACAGAGTTGAGCCAGCCTGATGCGAGTATGCCGTATATTACGGTTTTCAGGGCTTTATCACGTTTCAGTGAAAGTCCGGTCACGAAAAAACCGAAGTAATACATGGTGGAGAGAAGACCCTCACCTCGCTGCGGATAGCCTTTAAGACCGGTAGTTCTGTCATAGGAATCCAGCACAGAGATGACACTCCATGCGATCAGGAAGGAAAATGCCAGTACCGGCAGGAGAACACCTTTCTTAACATATTTTTTTACGATAGCGATAAGAGCTGTTATCAGGCAGTATACACCTGAAATGGTAAGGCCGATCGTGGACAGATTGTAGGAATGGCTGTCGTTGATCTCCGGAAAGATAGTAAGCAGCGGCACTGTTAGGCAGGCTGCGAACAATCCCCAGGAGGCTATCTTTGTATAGGTCTCCTCGGTCATATTGAGAATAAAGTTGGAGTTTTCCGAGGTATTGAACAGAGTTTTTGATTTTGCCATGATATAAAACCTTTCTTTCTCTTTGCTTGGTCAGACTTTTGATACAGTGACTATATACGAGTTGTCGAAGTGACTGTCAACAGTGATCCTGAGACCGGTATCAACGGTCTGTCTGCCATTGTCATCGTACCAGTGGAAGCCGGAGATATTTCCGTCGATAACAGCACCGGTGTGATACAGATTATCCTTTTCAGCATCATCTATGACCCGGACGAACCGTCGTCCGTTATTGTTATCAGTTGCCTCATCGTTGCCGCTGGCATAGTTATAGCTCCTGTACCAGAAATTGTTATCCAAAGAAGTATCCACATGGAGTACTCTTATGCCGTTTCCACGGTTCCGCCACCAGTAGTAGTCCTTGACGTACTTATTGTTGGCATCAAGGGAAGTGAATTCCAGTACCATATATTCGGACTGCAGGTTGTTATCCAGGTACTTATATGGGATGATCAGGCAGTTTCCCTCATTGGTCTGGGCATTGGTCAGTGTAAATGTCTGGTCGCTGTCATTATCGGGATCGTATATCTGGATCTGGTCGTATCTGTACCAGCCGAGCTGGAGCTTTGAGACTGCTATGAAATCAGCGGTAGCATCATCCATAAGTGCATAGCCTGCTGAGCCGTGGAGGCCTTCAAAGTCCTCTTGATCGCCGTACAGGTAGAAGTCCGGCAGTCCCATACAGTGACCCATTTCGTGAAGATAGGTGCTGTTGAAGTATCTGTAGTCAGTGAGGCTGTTTATCTCGGCATTTCCGGTTATGATATGCCCGAGGTATTTTTTGTCATAGCGGGTCACATTGTTGCCGCCGTAGCCTCCGGCGCAGGGCCACCATTCTTCATCACCGGCGGCTTTAGGTACGGAGATCAGGATAGCGTCGATAACACCGTCCTTATCGCCGTCGAAGTTTCTGAAATCGATATTTTTGTCATTTTCCGCCATTATCTCGTCAATGAGCTTTATTTTCCAAGCATCGTTCTCATAGTAGACCTTATCGTGCTTTGCAGTATATCTGAAGGCCTTTCCGTCGAGATCCATTATACCCTTTGAGGAACGTTCGTAGAAAGCGCTCATGCTTTCAAAGGGATAGTTCTTATTGCGGCTGTCCTCGTCACCGAATGCGATCCTTTCGATCTCATCAGTTGAAGGCTCGTAGCTGTACCTGCAGTCCGGGAAGTCCACATAGAATATAGCCAGCTTAGCGTCGTCATGGGACGGCAGTGAACCATAAAGCGGGTATATGGGCGGTTCGAGGAATTCCTCGGTTTCTGAATAAATGGGATCCGGAGGTATCTCCCCGAGCAGATACTGTCTGAGAAGGGTAAGATCGAAGCCGTCTACCAGGCCGTCCTCGTCCAGGTCAGAGCGTTCCCGCATATCGTCCTCCAGCTGTTTTCTTCCGGTAATGTATGAAGAGAGAAGGAGCAGGTCAGCGACATCCACCTTGCCGCTTCCGTTTACGTCACCAACATATCCAATGATATCCCCTTGCGGAACCTTGAATCTGATGTCCGCAGCTTTTGCTGAAAGAGAGCTGAAAGCGGTGCCGAAGGTGACAGCAGCGCTTATTGCAGCTGCGATCAGTTTTTTCATATTATTCACCTCAGTTCAAAGGAACAGAGATCACTCTGTCCTGAAGAATGATAAATATCCGTTGATACATTCCGGAGGGCTCGGCATGATTTTGCTGAGCTCTTCGCAGTGCATCTAAAATGAAAGCGGACGGTAGAAAATACCGTCCGCAAGATTTCCGGTTATTTAGCGTAGTCAGTAACTCTGCTCTCACGGATGAGATTGACCTTGATCTGACCTGGATAATCCATTTCAGTTTCGATCTGCTGAGCGATCTGTCTTGCCACGAGGACCATCTTCTCGTCGTTGATGACCTCAGGAACGACCATGATCCTGACTTCACGTCCTGCCTGAACTGCAAAGCACTTCTCGACGCCTTCGTAGGAGGTACATATCTCCTCGAGCTTCTGGAGACGCTTGATGTAGCTCTCGTAATTTTCGCTTCTTGCGGCAGGTCTTGCTGCGGAGATAGCGTCGGCTGCCTGAACGATGCAGGCGATGACTGTTCTGGGTTCAACATCGTTATGGTGAGCCTCAACAGCATGGATGATAATTGGGTTTTCGTTGTACTTCTTACAAACGTCAACACCGATCTGAACGTGTGAGCCTTCGATCTCGGAGGTAAGAGCCTTACCGATATCGTGGAGAAGTCCTGCACGTCTTGCCATATTTGCGTCAACACCCAGCTCAGAAGCGATCACTCCGCAGAGCTTAGCCACCTCGATGGAGTGATCGAGGACATTCTGTCTGTAGCTTGTACGGAACTTAAGACGTCCAATGAGCTTGATGAGCTCGTGGTTCATGCCGTGTACGTTAGTTTCGATAACAGCACGTTCACCTTCCTGCTTGATGCGGTATTCCACTTCACGGCGGGCCTTATCGACCATTTCCTCGATACGGGTGGGGTGGATACGACCG
>ODAI010615471.1_pt1 | contig 23831 bp, 21 predicted proteins | sample 1539321 | NCBI WGS metagenome assembly ODAI01 (sample SAMN02144231, study PRJEB22623) | gut metagenome | biome: sheep rumen | host: Ovis aries | place: New Zealand | reverse complement strand
GTATCGTCCAGCGAGAAACCGAACCGGCACTCCGTGGCGATATACCCGAGTTCCTGATAGAAGGTCTTGTCCCAATCGAACTGGTCCATGTACTTGTCCATGTATATCTTGGTGTTGCCGCATTTCCAGGTACTGAGGTACTGGAGCCACGGCCAGAAATCGCGCGGGTACAGATGTCCCTTCTCGGCGAGTATCTTCCTCAGTTCCGCTGCGCGCTCGGGTCTCGGGGATATGTATGCGTCCAGCTCGGACCGTATCTCGAACGGGATATCCACATCCTCGCTGATGGTGCCGTGCTCGATATCGGAGATCATCTGCTCGGTGTTCTCGTTGAGCGCGCGCAGCAGCTCCAGAATGGTCGATGGGTTAGCCGTCGCCCAGAGGGTCACGTCGCGGTGTTGGAGCGCCAGACGCATCAGCACATAGTTCCGCGTGCCGTAGTCCGGGATGGACATCACGGAGGCGGGAGCCGTGTAATGCTTCTTGATGATGGGCGGAATGTCGCGTACCAGCACGCCGCTCACGGAGCCGAAGAGCGTGCCGTCCGGCGCGTAACCCTCTACTTCCTTGCCCACCGTCGTGAAGATATGTCCGCCGAAGATATGGCTGCGGTGCTTCACGAAGTTCCAGGTCCATATATGGCTCATGCGGCCGTACACGTCCTTGAGGTACTTATGGGTCATCGGGATCCATTTGGGCTCCGAGGTTGTGCCCGAAGTGGTGGCGTACATATCCGGCTTGCCGGGGAAGAGCACGTTCTCCTCGCCGTGCTTGTGGCGCTCTACGTACGGACGCAGCGTCTCGAACGAGTCGTTCACCGGCACGTAGAGCCGGTACAGCCGGAAGAAATCCTCCGTGCTCGTAGCCGAGAGGATCCGGTCGAAATGGTGCTCCCTGCCATAGACGGTGTCGCGGGATATATTGAGGATGTCGCGGAGCGTCTTCTCCGCCGCATGACGGGGGTTCCGGCTCCACATCCTGAGCCGGATGGTCTGCATACCGCCGACGATCATCAGCATGAAATTAATCAACCACGGGTACGGCAACGCCCTACCCTCCTGATCCAAGTATGGTTTGTTTTTTGCCATGGCTATCTGATATCCTTTTTGACGACGCGGTAATGAGGGTGATAGGCTTGTCTGTATTGCTCGGAATGGCGGACAGCCTGGTCCTTCGAGGCACATTCCGACAAGGCGCTGCGCAATGCTTCATCCGCCGGGACGGACACTTTCAGACGGTCAACGATGGATACTATTGTCTGCCATTCCTCCGCCCAGGGAATGGTGGATTGCGAGGTGTTGTTGCTTTGCAGAAAAGCACGGAGCAGTTCCTCCTCGGCCATCTTTCCTTCTATCACGCTACGCAAATGTATGCGCACATATTGGTTGTTGGCACCCACGGGCTCCTCATATGGAGCCGGAACGGTGTCTGTACCGGCTATTTGGATTTCTTCGTGCAGGTAACGACGGACAGAAGCAGTGTCCGTTATGAAATGTTGCGGGCCGAAATGAGCTTGGTAGAACGATTTGTAAATATCCTGCAAAGTGGCTTGGGGATATTCGTTTACTATCCGGAGAATGGCATCCTCTACCCTTTGCGATGGCAGCGGAACGGAACTGTCATTCTGTGCTTTCAATGTGGCTGCGAAAAACAACACACATGCTAAAATGATGAATTTTCTCATTGTTTATGCGATACTTTGGTCGCGTGAATAACTATTACGCTGCAAAGATACTGCTTTTTTTTGATATATGCAAGTCTTATCCTAAAAAATCTCCCTTTATATACCTTTTACCTCATTTATTCCTTTCTTTTTCTCCGCCGCCGCGTTCCGCTCTATAATACAAAAAAAAGACCGCATTAACGGTCTTTTCGTGGAGTATAGCGGACTCGAACCGCTCACCTCAACACTGCCAGTGTTGCGCTCTAGCCAGATGAGCTAATACCCCTCGCATTCGGCAATTTGCCGGGGCCCAAGAACTACCTGGGAGAAAATCGGGTGCAAAATTACAAAAATATTTTGATATATGCAAATTTTTTCGTAATTTTGCAGCATATTATTTTAATTTGTTATGTTATTATATCCGAATTGCAAGATTAATTTGGGGCTCAGGGTGATACGTAGACGCCCGGACGGCTACCATGATTTAGAAACTGTTTTTATGCCGATCTATGGTTTGCACGATGAACTGGAGGTGGGCATCATCAATGATGAAATGAGCCGCTCGCATAACGAGCTGAATGATGGATTGATGTTTCTTCAGGAGGGCATTGCGGTAGATTGTCTGGAAGAGGAGAACTTGATTGTAAAATGCTACCGGATGATTGCGAAGAAGTACAAAAAAGTGGGCAAAGTGGCTGTTCGTTTCAAAAAGAACATCCCTTTTGGAGCCGGTTTAGGAGGAGGAAGCAGCGATGCCGCGCATATGGCAATCGCCTTGAATGAGTTGTTTGAGTTACGGCTCAGCAAGGAAGAGTTGGCTAAGGAAGTAAGTGAGTTAGGTGCAGATTGTGCATTCTTTGTATATAATACGCCGTGCCTGGCTGAAGGTATCGGAGATATACTGACTCCTATAGACCTTGATTTGAAAGGGACCCGGATTGTTCTAATCAAGCCGGATGAGGGCGTGAGTACCAAAGAAGCATACGGCGGCATCACGAAACATCCGGAGGTTGCAGGGGAGATAAAGAAGGCTGTTGCAACGATGCAACAGAAATGCACGGCGATTGATAGTGCTGTTTTTGTAAACGATTTCGAGGCAACGGTGTTTCCGAAACATCCGGTAATAGAGGAAATCAAAAAGCGTCTGCTGGACGCAGGCGCTTTTTATGCAAGTATGAGCGGTAGCGGATCAACTGTTTTCGGGCTTTTTAAGAACGATGCGGAAAGTCGTACCGACGCCCGGTTGCGAGTGCTTAAGGAGGAGTTTGCCTCCATGGTACTGCTCGACGATACGTTTGGCGAGTGGAAGGCCTAATCCCCACCCACGCTCCTTGGAAGTAAAGCCCGGCTCGAAAATTCGACGCTGGGTTTTATTGTCTATGCCTTTGCCGGTATCGGTGATGTCAAGCATGACCTCGTGTTCGTGCTCCAGAAGCTGTAGTGTGATTGTTCCGTTGCCGGAGATAGCGTCCACCGCATTCTTTAGGAGGTTCTCGATAACCCACTGCAGAAGAGGCGCATTGAGCATGACGCAACGCTCAACTTCCACAAGACAGCTGTCATCGATGGTTATCCTATTAGATATACGCGCACGCATGTAGGCAACGGCGTTATGCACTACCGGAATAAGGTTCTCCGGCTTGAGTGCCGGCTCCGAACCGATTTTCTGGAAACGGTCGGCTATCATCTGCAGACGTTCTATGTCACCCTTCATCTTGACCACATACTCATCGGCGGGATATTCATCCGCAAGGAGCTGCTGCCATGCATTGAGGGACGAAATCGGCGTGCCGAGCTGGTGCGCCGTTTCTTTGGAAAGACCTACCCAGAGACGGTTTTCCTCGCTCCGCTGACCGGTAAGCATCGTAATGACGGCTATTGTAATGAAGATGAAGATCAGCGCAAACTGGGCGTACGGTACGTAGCGCAGACGCGTGATAAGCGAACTGTCATCCCAATAGATATACTGGGTGGTAGTCTCGTCTATCTTCAGTTCAATCGGTCCATGGTGCTTATCCGGCGTCAGACGGTTATGAGCCCGGGCGAGTTTCTCGCCTTTGGCATTACGGGAGGCCAGGATATTCCCCTCCTCGTCACAGATATAGACAGGGATGGTGGTGTTCTTCTCGATAATGGAGGAGGAAAAGTCAATGTCCGCATCGTCATCCGCAAAGATGATCTGGCGCGTGGCATCCGCCCAAATGGACATGTTCTTCTGCTCCTCCGCCTGTAGAGAGCGCGCGAGATTGTTGGTGAACAAGACGGAAATAGCCACGATAAACATGGCTATTACCAATACTATTGTTCCTATCTGTCTATTGGACATATTATCCAAGCATTGTCAGCAGTACGCCTGCCGCTACGGCAGAACCGATTACACCCGCTACGTTCGGACCCATGGCGTGCATGAGCAGGAAGTTAGAGGGGTTCTCCTCCTGTCCTACGGTCTGACTGACACGCGCAGCCATCGGCACCGCAGAGACACCGGCTGAACCGATCAGCGGGTTGATCTTGTTCTTGAGGAAGAGGTTCATGAACTTAGCAAGCAGTACACCACCGGCTGTACCCAGACCGAAGGCTACTATACCCATCGTGAGGATACCCAGAGTCTTGAAAGTCAGGAAGCTTCCGGCAGTAGCCGTAGCACCGACAGAGAGACCGAGGAAGATGACTACGATGTTCATTAGCTCGTTCTGGGCGGTCTTGGACAGACGGTCCACTACTCCGCACTCTTTCATGAGGTTTCCGAGCATCAGACAGCCGATCAGCGGAGCTGCGTCCGGCAGAATGAGTGCCACGATAGCGGTAATGATGATCGGGAAGACGATCTTCTCGGTTTTGGAAACCGGACGGAGCTGGCCCATCTTGATGGCGCGTTCCTTTTTAGTCGTGAGCGCGCGCATGATAGGCGGCTGGATAACCGGAACGAGAGCCATGTAACTATACGCCGCAATGGCAATCGGGCCCAAGAGATGCGGCGCCAGTTTGGAGGTCAGGAAGATAGACGTAGGACCGTCCGCACCTCCGATGATACCGATAGAGCCTGCCTCGGCTGGCGTGAAACCCATCCAGTTGGCACACAGGAAAGTGACGAAGATACCTATCTGCGCAGCGGCGCCGAGGATCAGCGATTTCGGGTTCGCAATCAGCGGTCCGAAATCCGTCATGGCACCTACGCCGATGAAGATCAAACACGGATAAACGCCTGCCTTAACGCCTATATAGAGCACATCCAGCAGACCTGCGCCCTTGAGGATCGCCCCGTAAGAATGGTACGCTGGGCTGCTCGGATCCAGGAACGCGGTCCATAACTCATCATGGAACATGCCTGCGCCCGGGAGGTTGGTAAGCAACATACCAAAGGCAATCGGCAGCAGCAGCAACGGCTCGTATTTCTTATGAATGGCTAAGTACAGCAGGAAGAATGACACCAGGAGCATTACGCCTTGCTGCCAAGTCATCTGCATGAACCCCATGCCCTGAAAAAATTCAAGTATGTCCATTTGAATTTTTTATTTGTGATTTGTAATTGGTGATTTAGCCGAGAACGATGAGGAGGTCGTCCTGCATTACGTTCTGACCGGCGGAAACGGCAATCTGTTTTACCGTACCGTCCTGCTCAGCCATGATGGCGTTCTCCATCTTCATGGACTCGAGGGTGAGAAGGGTGTCGCCGCGCTTGACAGCCTGACCTTCCGATACCAGCACTTTGATGACCGATCCGGGCAGCGGGCTCTTTACCTGTACGCCGGCAGCGGGAGCTGCAGCAGGTTTGGGAGCCTCTGCTTTGGGAGCAGGAGCGGCAGCGGGCTTCGGCGCAGGAGCGGGAGCCGGTTTGGCTACGGGTTTCGGAGCGGGAGCAGCAGGTGCCTCGGTCTCTACGGTATATACTTTGCCGTTAACGGTTACGTTCGTTTTGCCGGCTTCGATTTCTTCTACAGCGCATTTGTACTCAGCGCCATTGATTTTGAATGTGAATTCTTTCATTGTTTTATTAGTTTTCAGTTGTCAGCATTCAGCTATCAGAAGCCGACATTATTCATACCTACAGATTTTGTATTCCACGCGGTCTCGTGTTGTTTGAGGGAGATCATGGCGGTGGGAATATCATGTTTGGCGTCATGCGCGAGGAAAAGCGCATACGCGATAGCAGCGATGTCTTCATCACCTGCTTGGGCGAGAGACATGGCGATAGCAGCCTTTGTGCCCTCGTCCGTAGGCTCCGCCGGTTTGGCGGGAGTCTGCGGAGCGGGAGCAGGAGCGGGTTTCTCGGCTTTCGGGGTACGCGGGGCTGTGGCTTTCTGCATGATCCATCCGAAGAACTGGAGGATGAACACAAGACAGATAAGCAAAACCAGCACGATGCCGAAGCCCAAACCGGTTACAATCCATGTCTCTGCTGTTACTGCTAATAGTATCATAATTACAGCGGTATATTCGAGTGTTTCTTAAGCGGGTTGGTCAGACGTTTCGTCTGCAGCATCTCAAACGCGCGGATGATGCGGCTGCGGGTGTAACGCGGCTCGATGACATCATCGATGTAACCACGGTTAGCCGCCTGATACGGAGAAGCAAAGAGGTCTTTGTACTCCGCCTCTTTCTCGGCGATAAATTTCTTCTTCTCCTCGGGATCCTCGATGGCCTTGATGGCTTTCGCCTGGAGCACACCTACGGCACCGCTGGCACCCATTACGGCGATCTCCGCGTTCGGCCATGCGTAGCACATATCGCCGCGCAACTGCTTGCAGCTCATCACAATGTGCGAACCACCGTAGGACTTGCGAACGGTGATGGTCACTTTCGGCACGGTCGCTTCGCCGTATGCAAACATCAGTTTTGCTCCGTGGTCGATGATACCGGCGTACTCTTGTCCGGTACCGCAGAGGAAGCCCGGCACATCGACAAGAGTCAGGATCTGGATATTGAATGCGTCGCAGAAACGAACGAAGCGCGCCGCCTTACGGGACGCATCGCAGTCGAGCACGCCGGCAAGCCATGAAGGCTGGTTGGCGATGATACCCGTGGAGCGGCCGTTGAAACGCGCAAAACCGCAGATCACATTCTTGGCGAAATCTTTGTGAACCTCCATGAAATCACCGTTGTCCACGATGGTGTTGATGATCTCGTGCATGTCGTACGGTTTGTTCGGATCTGCCGGAACGATCTCATTCAGGTTATCGTCCACGCGGGTGATGTCGTCCGTGCAGGCTACCAGCGGAGCCTCCTCCATGTTGTTCTGCGGAATGAAGGAAACGAGGCGGCGTACTTCCGCCAATGCCTCTTCCTCGGTGGCAGCAACAAAATGGGTCACACCGGATTTGGTAGCGTGGATCTTGGCGCCGCCGAGTTGCTCTACGGTCACATCCTCGCCAGTAACGGATTTGACTACCTTCGGACCCGTGATGAACATATAGCTGTTCTGCTCGGTCATCATGATGAAGTCGGTCAGCGCCGGGCTATATACGGCGCCTCCTGCGCACGGACCGAAGATCACACTGATCTGCGGAACGACGCCGGATGCAAGGATGTTACGCTCGAATATCTCGGCATAGCCGGCAAGCGCGCAGGCACCTTCCTGAATACGCGCACCACCGGAGTCGTTCAGACCGATGATCGGCGCTCCGAGTTTCATAGCCTGGTCCATCACATTGCATATCTTCTGTGCCATCGTCTCACTCAGCGAGCCGCCGATCACCGTTGCGTCCTGTGCAAAGACGAACACCAGACGGCCGTCTATCGTACCCGACCCTACGGCTACACCGTCGCCGAGGAATACTTTTTTCTCCATTCCGAAGTCATGGCAACGATGCGTGAGGAACATGTTGACCTCCTCGAACGAGCCTTCGTCAAGGAGCATGTTGATGCGCTCGCGGGCGGTGTAAGAGCCTTTGGCGTGGTGTTTCTCCACCGCTGCCTCACCGCCACCGGCTTGCGCCTTCGCGCGGTTCTCTACTAATCTGTCTAATTTAGCTTGATCCATAAATGTCCAAATATCTAAATGATTAAATAAATGACCAAATTGTAAATGAACAAATGGTAAATTATTTGGGTTGCTCGCAGATCTCGGTGAGGACGCCCTTGGTGCTCTTCGGGTGGAGGAAAGCAATCATGAGGTTCTCGGCGCCTTTGCGCGGAGCTTTGTCGATCAGCTGGAGACCGGCAGCCTCGCACTCAGCGAGTGCCTCTGCTACGTTCTCTACGTTGAAAGCTACATGGTGAACACCGCCGCGGCCGCCGTTCTTCTCGATGAACTTGGCAATCGTGGACTCCGGGCTCGTTGGCTCCAGAAGCTCGATTTTCACCTCACCGACTTTAAAGAATGCGGTGCGGACTTTCTGGTCCTCTACGACCTCGATACTGTAACACTTGTTCCCGGTCAGGAACTCAAAGAAAGGTGCAGCTTCTTCAATGGAAGTAACTGCAATACCCAAATGTTCAATGTGTGTGGGTTTCATAATGAAATGAATTTATTGTTTGTTGATGTTTTTTTTGATTTAAGATCCGCTACACACGAAATCGGGTACAAAGGTACAAAAAAAATTGCACATACGCAAGGGGGAAGGCATTTTTTTGGTGAATAAAAAGTTGGATACTGAACAAACGTGCCGCTCTGACGCTATTGTCATTATTGCGTAAACGGCTGAACCATAGCAGGTTATGATATTTTTTGTTTGTTGACACTTTTGCCATGTCAAAATTCTTTCTTTTGTTACCCCGGATTGAATTCGGGGCTTCATATTACCTGTCATTCTCGTTCGCATCCCATTCGCATCCTGTACGTCCCTGATGGGTCATAGTATGCCGGCATTGTGGTTTACGCCGGGAACCACCCTATAGCGTGAGGTTGCGCTGTTCAAATACAACAAAAAATGACATACGCTGATAAAAATACATTTTTAATCAATAAAAAACGGCTTTTTCCCGCCAAAACTCATTTTTCTCTTGCACATTTGGCAAAAAAGTTGTACCTTTGCACGCTAAATTGGGTTATTGTGCGCATACGCGTGTGTAAAAAAATAGGAATGATGATAGCGCTCCTGTGCGGTTATACGGCGGCATGGAGTCAGCAAGCCCCCCCTACCCCCTCTGCAGAAGAAGGGCTGGCGGTGGAGCAGGCTGACAGCGTGGCGTTGGATAGCGTGGTAAGGGATAGCACACAGGCACCTCGGAAGAAGAGTGCGTTGACTGCACCGGTACACTACCAGTCCAATGACTCGATGGTGATGATGGCGAACGGTACTGCATACCTGCACGGCAAAGGCGAGTTGAAATACGAGTCGATGGAGTTGCAGTCGGACTACATACGCATGAACCTGGACTCAAGCCTCATCTACGCACGCGGGGTCTATGACTCGCTGGACTACGAATGGAAAGGCAAACCGGTCTTCAAGGATGGAAAAGACAGTTACGAGACGAACGAAATCACCTTTAACATCAAGACGCAGAAAGGTTTTATCCGGCACGTCGTGACCCAGCAGGGCGAGGGATACATCATCGCTGACAAGACAAAGAAGATGGAGGGCAACGAGATGATGATGGCGGGCGGACAGTACACCACTTGCGACAACCATGACCATCCGCACTTCTACCTGAAGATGACACGGGCGAAAGTCAAGCCGGGCGACTACATAGCGACGGGGCCGGCATACATGGTCGTGGGAGACGTGCCGCTACCGTTAGCCATACCGTTCGGTTTCTTTCCGTTCACCGACAAATACTCAAGCGGTCTGATCATGCCTAACTTCGGAGATGACTACAGCCGGGGGCTGTATCTGAGCAATTTCGGCTATTATTTTGCGTTGAGCGACTATGCCGATCTGGAAGTGACGGGCGATATATACAGCCGCGGCACGTGGGCGGTCCGCGCCAAGTCGAGGTACGTATGGCGGTACCATTTCTCGGGAAACCTGAGTATCAACTACCGTAACGATGTCACCGGGGAGCGCGGCATGCCGGACTACAGCACCGTCAGGAACTTCAGCGTACAGTGGAGCCACAGCCAGGATGCGAAGTTCAACCCCTACAGCACATTCTCGGCGAGCGTGAACTTCGCCACGAGCGGTTACAACCGCAGTAACATCAACAGCTACTACAACCCTCAGGCATATTCGGAGAACACGAAGAGCAGTACGGTCAACTACACCCAGCGGTTCCCCGACAGCCCGTGGACGCTGAGCGCGACTGCAAGCCTGACACAGCGTACCAGTGACTCCACCATTTCCCTGACCGCACCGCAACTGACGGTATCCATGAGCCGCGTGTTCCCATTCAAACTGTGGCGTCAGGCTGCTCTCAAACGCAAAGGCAAAGTGGGAGGAAAAGAGAAATGGTACGAGAAGATTTACATCACCTATAACATGAACGGAAAGATAGGTATCAACTCCGTAAAGGAGAAAAACTTTCTGAAGACCAATTTCCTGCGGGACTGGCAGACGGAGTTGAACCACTCGCTGCCGATCAACGCGTCCTTCATGCTCTTCAAATACCTCAGTGTCACGCCGACCGTCAATCTGCGCGACAAGATGTACTTCAAGCGCGTGGACAGACGTTGGGACGACGAGGCACAGGCGCTCGCCATGGATACGACGACGGGGTTCTTCAATGTGTTTGATTTCGATGTCGGCATAAGCATGTCCACCAAACTGTACGGTTTCTACACACCGCTGAAGAAACTCTTTCCGAACAGCAAGGTGGAGAAATTCCGCCACGTGCTCACGCCGCGCCTGTCGTTCAGTTACCACCCGGATTACGGCAATTCGTTCTGGGGATACTGGGGCTCTTACGACCAGCCCGTTTATACCGGCGAGACGGATCCTGTCACGGGACGCAAGATACAGAAAACGGACGATACCGGTGCTCCGGTCTATCAGCACCAGACCTATTCCCGCTACGCTTCCGTTCCGGGAAGGGGTATGGCTGCCACACTCAATTTCGGTGTGGAGAACAACCTGGAGATGAAGATTGTCAACAAAGACGACACGACGGGCAAAAACCCATTCAAAGTAGTCAGCATAATAGACAAGTTCGCCGTCACGGGAGGTTACAACTTCGCCGCCGACTCCATGAACTGGAGCAAGTTCAACGTGGAGCTGCGTCTGAAATTCCCGTTCCTGAACAACTACTCGGTGACGCTGACCACCGCACTTGATCCGTATATGTACGAGTTGGACGCATTAGGCACACCGAGGCAGACGAACAAACAGTACTGGCACAACGGCCGTTTCCCGCACTGGAGCGGTCTGCGATGGGGACTCGGATACACCTTCTCCAACCAGACCATCAGGAAATGGAAAGACAAGATAGAGGGCAGAAAGACGAAGGGCGAAGGAGCGAAGGACGAAGGCGAGCTGACAGCGATAGAGAAAGATGCGGAGGGAATGGATAAGAACGCCAAACGCAAACGCACCGAGGAGGAAATAGATGACGGCTATGTCAAAACCGACTTCCCGTGGAGCTTCACGGTCAACTACTCCCTTGCCTATCAGTCAGGCAACGAGTTTGACTACCAAAAGATGTATTACAAGATGAAGTTCAGCCACTATCTGACCATGAGTGGCAATATCGGTCTGGGAAAGGGATGGAAAGTGAGTGCGAACATGACCTATAACTTCGACTACAAACAGGTCACCGCCTGCACATTCAACATCAGCCGGGACCTGCACTGCTGGAACATGACCGCCAGCATCAACCCGATCGGTCCGTTCAAGAGCTACACGTTCCACATCGGCGTGAACGCATCCATGCTGGCGGACCTCAAATATGACAAAAACAGTAACCAATCAACAAATAGTAGAGTAACATGGTGGTAGAAAACCAAAAAGTAGTGAAAGCCACGTACGAGTTGTACATCAACGGCGAAGGTGGCAAAGAAGAGTTAATGGAGAAAGCCACGGAGGAAACTCCGTTAGTATGGTGTCAGGGCGAAGGAATGATGCTCCCGGCGTTCGAGGCTGCGATGGCTGGAAAAGCCGCCGGTGAGAGTTTCGATTTCGTGCTCAAAGCAGCTGACGCCTACGGCGAGTATATTCAGGAAGGACTCATGGAGTTGCCTAAGAAAATGTTTTTCAACGGAGACGGAGAGTTCGACAGTGAACGTGTTTACGTGGGTGCCATCGTACCGATGAACACCGTGGACGGACAGGTCGTCAAGGCGCAGGTATGCGAGGTGACAGACCAAAACGTGACCATCGACCTCAACCACCCGTACGCCGGCGAGGATCTGCATTTCAAAGGCACTATCCTTGAGATCCGCGACGTGACGGAAGGCGAGCTCAAAGCCATACGTAACCCCCGCCACAGCTGTGGAGGCTGCGGTGGAGGTCATTGCGGAGATGGCGGCTGCGAGAGCTGCGACAAAGGATGCGGAAATTGTAAATAACAACAAAATACTATAAAACTATGGCAAATATTGTAGCGATAGTGGGTCGTCCCAATGTTGGGAAATCGACTCTTTTTAACAGGCTCACGGGAACCCGTAGGGCGATAGTGATGAATACCGCCGGCACGACGCGTGACCGCCAGTACGGCAAAGCCGAATGGTGCGGACGCGAGTTCTCCGTCATTGACACCGGAGGATGGGTGGTCAACAGCGATGACACCTTCGAGTCCGAGATCAACCGCCAGGTCGATCTCGCTATCCGAGAGGCGGATGTGGTGATGCTCGTCGTGGACGTGAACGAAGGCGTGACGCAGTTCGACATGGAGGTGGCGCACCTGTTGCGGCAGGCGAAGAAGCCCACCGTGCTCTGCGTCAACAAAGTGGACACGTTCGAGAACCAGTACGGCGCGGCGGAGTTCTACAAACTCGGCTTGGGCGAGCCCTTCATTCTCTCCGCCGAGAACGGTCTGGGAACGGGTGACTTGCTGGACGAGGTAGTGAGCCGTTTCCGCAAAGAGGACAACAGTGACGAGGACCTGGAGGAACTGCCGCGTTTCGCCATCGTCGGTCGCCCAAATGCCGGCAAGTCAAGTATCCTCAATGCCTTTATCGGCGAAGACCGGACGATCGTGACGGACATACCGGGTACCACGCGCGACTCCATCTACACGCGGTACAACAAGTTCGGAAAAGACTTCTACCTCGTGGACACAGCGGGTATCCGCAAGAAAGCGAAAGTGACGGAGGACCAGGAGTACTATTCCGTAGTCCGTTCCATCCGCGCCATCGAAAACAGCGACGTCTGCATTCTCATGGTTGACGCCACGCGCGGTATTGAGGCGCAGGACCTCAATATCTACTCGCTGATCCAGAAAAACAAGAAGGGTCTGGTGGTATGTATCAACAAGTGGGATCTGGTCGAAAGTAAGACGAATCAGGATATTAAAGCCTACGAAAGTGCCATTCGCGAGCGGATTGCGCCGTTCACGGACTTCCCGATCATCTTCACCAGTGCGCTGACCAAGCAGCGAATCTTCAAAGTCGTGGAGACGGCTATCCACGTCTATGAGAACAAGAACAAGAAGATCCCGACTGCCCAACTGAACGACAAGTTCCTGCCGCTCATCGAAAACTATCCCCCACCCGCTTGGAAGGGCAAGTATATCAAAATCAAGTATTGCACCCAGCTGCCGAACGCCCAGATACCGACCTTCGTGTTCTTCGCCAACCTGCCGCAGTATGTCAAAGAGCCGTACCGGCGCTTTCTGGAGAACAAACTGCGCGAGTGGTGGGATTTCGAGGGTACGCCGGTGCAGCTGTTCATTCGGGCGAAATAGTGTATGGTGAATAGTGAATGGCGTGTGGTGTATGATTTTAAGAAAAAGTTTACTTTTTACTTAAATACTTGCGTATGTCAAAAAAAAGTTGTAACTTTGCGCGTTATTTCGGGTTTGAATGAAAATAATAGGCTTTATATATAGTCAAGCGTCGGAAAACGAAAGCGGATGGGAAATGGTGCTCAAAGGCGACAGTTGTCTGCTCAACGGCAGGAAGCCGATGTTCGTACCCGATTGGACGGAAGAGTTAGGGGTGACGGAGTGCCTGATCCTGCGGGTGAGCCGGTTGGGAAAAGAAATAGGGCTGAAGTTCGCAGGCCGTTATTACGATGCCGTAGCGCCCGGAGCCGATTTCATAGCGATGGACAAAGCGCGCGAGCTGCAGGCACACGGCAGACCCTGGACCGAAGCCGTCGCATTCGACTACTCGCTGGCTATAGGAGAATATGAGCCTACCCCCACCCCCTCCCTGAAGGGAAGGGAGTATTTGGGGAGAAAACTGGTTATTTCCCCCGAAGAGGCGGTCGTGGAAGCCAGCAGAGTAATGACCATCCGGCAAGGCGATCTGATTTATATTCAGAAGAAAACCGAACCGCGCAAAGTGCAAAAAGAAGAAATAATACGCGTCGAGAAAGACGGAATAGAAACACTGTATTGTAAGATAAAATGAAGAAATTAGCAACCATAGTCCTGTTCATGGCGTTAAGCCTGCCGATGATGGCGGGTATTCACTCGTATGCCGGCCAGTCCGTATTAAGTTCGGGTCATTGGGTAAAGATCCGTGTGAGCGAGTCCGGAGTGTGCCGGATGAGTTTTGACGAAATCCGCGCAGCCGGAATAGACCCTGCGCAGATCCGTGTGTTCGGATACGGAGGCGCCATGCTCAACCAGAATTTCCAGAAGACGAAGATTGACGACCTGCCGCAGGTTCCCGTGTTTATGGGAACAGACTATGTGCTGTTCTATGTTCAGGGGCCGGTCAGCTGGAACTACGAGACCGCCAAAGGGCGTTTTACCCACACCCGCAACACCTACTCCAATTACGGCTATTATTTCCTAAGTGACAATGTGGGAACCATGTTGGCACCGACGGAAAGCGCAGCGGTAGAAGGCACTCCTACGGAAGTGACGAGCTACCCGATGCTGCAGGTGCATGACATGGACTCCATCAACCTCATCGACCGTACAGGTATATCCGGCGGCGGCAAAACATTCTACGGCGAGCAGTTCAGTCCCGGAAAGAAAAGAAACTTCAGTTTCACGACACCCGATGCAAAAGAGGATGAGAACAGCTCTGTCTTTATCGACCTGGCAGCCTATGCCAGTACCGTTTCCACCTTCACCGCCCTGTATAACAACAGCGTGACCAAGTCCGTATCGGTGGACAAACCCAAAGACAGCTATGATTTCGGTGTAGGAAAAACGCTCTCTTTCACCGGCTCAGCCGCATCGGGCCAGACCATTCAACTGGTATTCCAGAACAGCGCAGCCAGCGCCTTGGGATGGCTCAACTACATTGAGATCACTACCCCGCGCGAGTTAAAGATGTTCGGGTCATACATGCCCGTGCGCACGTTGGTGAACCGGAACAGCAGTACTCCGGTACGTTTCCACCTGAATGGCGCAAATGCGGATGTACAGATATGGGACATTACCAATCTGGCGGCTATCACACGTATGCCGACGACCACGGAGAACGGCGAACTGCTATGGGTAGGCACCCAGTCCAACGGTATTCATGAGTATATCGCCGTCAACACCGCGGGCACCGATTTCGTTTCCGCAGAAGTGGTAGGCTCCGTGAATAACCAGAATCTGCACGCCCTGAGCGATATTGACTATGTAATCATATGCCCGGAGGGGTATGAAACGGAAGCCACTCGTCTTGCTCAGGCGCACGAGGAGAAAGAAGGTATCACCTGGACTGTCGTGACGGACAAGCAGGTTTATAACGAGTTTTCCTCCGGTACGCCCGATGCCACCGCCTACCGGTGGTTGATGAAGATGCTTTACGACCGTGCCAATCAGGGCAATGGGCAGAAACCGAGATGGTTGCTGCTGATGGGGCATGGTACATTCGACAACCGCAAACTGCTGGTCAACTCGGGCTCTAACCTGCTGCTGACCTACCAGTCCGCCAACTCCCTCAACGAGGTGGAAGCCTATGCTACGGATGACTATTTCGGTTATCTGGACGACAGCGAGGGCGAGTCGGATCAGGACGGCAAAATGGATATAGGCGTTGGTCGGTTGCCGGTAGAGAGCCTGACAGAAGCTGCTACCACCGTGGACAAACTGATCAGTTATATCCGGAATACCCAACGGGGCAAATGGAAAAACCAGATCCTCTATCTGGCGGACGACGGCGAGCACGGCAAACACACTACCACCGCAGAGGAGAGTGCCGAACTGGTGCGTGTCAAGAATCCGGATTTCATCGTCCATAAGGTATATCTGGACGCCTACCCACAAGAGGTCAATGCCTCGGGGGAGAGTTATCCGTTAGCCAAGAACAGGGTGATCAATCTGCTCAAAAGCGGCGTGCTGTTCTTCGACTACTCGGGGCACGGCGGCTATAATGCCATTACCAACGAAGGAGTCATGAACATCAAAGATATAGAGTCCATGACGAACAAGAACCAGGCTTTCTGGCTCTTTGCAACTTGTAATTTCGCACAATGCGATGCCGGCAAGCGCAGTTCAGCCGAGGCGGCAGTACTTAATCCGAAAGGCGGCGCAATCGGAATCCTCGCAGCGACTCGTACCGTTTATGCCGACCAGAACACCCGGCTCAACCGCTTGGTGACCGATACACTCTTCGGGCATAGCAATGTATTCCACTATGACATGACGTTAGGTGAAGCGATAACAGCAGGTAAAAACAGTCTGGGCAGACAAATCAACAAACTGGCATATGTCCTTTTAGGCGACCCGGCCATACGGCTCAATTATCCGACGGAGTATCAGGTGGAGACAACCACCGGCATAGATACCCTCAACGCGCTCAGCGTGCAACATGTAGAGGGCAGGATCATTGACGAGGACAGCCTGACCGTCACGGACTTTAACGGAAAAGTCGATATCACGATATACGACAAAATGCAGATCATCACCACCCGTGACAATGACGACACCTCCGGCGAAGCACAGCTGCTGAGCTACAAAGACTATCCCAACACCATCTTCTCCGGCGTGGCGGAGGTGAAGAACGGAGAGTTCAACTATACATTCATGGTTCCCAAGGACATCCGTTATAATTTTGGTAACGGCAGGATTGTCTATTACGCCTCTACGGCTGACAGTCTGGGTGAGCCGCGGATGGAAGCGGTCGGCCATTTCGAGAAATTCGTAGTAGGCGGTACCGGCAATATCTTCAGCGCGGACACCGTAGGTCCGGAGATGACGATTTATCTCAACACCCCGGCCTTCCAAAACGGTGACCGTACCTACCCCACTCCGCGTTTCTTTGCTGAGTTGGAGGATCCGCATGGGATCAACACCGCCGGAGCCGGTATCGGGCATGACCTGATGCTGATCATTGATGACGACCCAAGCAAGATTTACTCCCTGAACGAGTATTTCACCGCCGATGACAATAGTTATACCAGTGGACGGGTAAGTTACTTGGTGGACGCATTGCCGCAAGGTATGCACAGTCTCTCTTTCCGCGCATGGGATCTCCTCAATAACAGCACAACCAAGTCACTGAACTTCGTAGTGGAGCCCGGTCTCGATCCGTCCATCTATAATGTGATGACTTTCCCGAACCCTGTACGCAAAACCGGTGTGCTGAACCTTGTCGTCAACTACGACCAGCCGGACGAAGCGCTCTCAACCGAAGTATATCTGTTCAACACCTCCGGACAGATGATTTATACCCACAAGCAAGACAATCCCGACCAGGTGTCTATCAACCTCGGCGAGATGGAACTGATGCCGGGCATCTATGTCTATAACGTGAAAATCAAATCCGCAAGCAGCAAATACAGTGCCGCCTCCGGTAAGATCATCGTAACCAAATAATTGAATAATTTATAATTTTAAATTAAACTATTGCCTATGAAGCAGATCGCTTGAAGATTGAGAAAAAGCATTGACATATCGAAATATCGAATTATCGACATATCGGATATACTAAAACAAAATAATTAACTGTAATGAAAAAAATCTTTTTATCTCTCACGGCTTTGGTATGTGCTGTATCAATGAGTGCACAGGAACCTACGCCGAACCCTGTAATCACGGCTATGCCGTCCTTGTCCATCGCTCCTGACGCACGCGGAGCCGCTATGGGTGATATCGGTGTAGCGACTGAAGCTGACTTTAACTCGCAGTACTGGAACCCCGCCAAGTATGCGTATATGTACACAAAGGGTGGTATCACCGCTAACTACACGCCTTGGTTGCGTAAACTGGTGGGGGATATTGACTTGGCACATATTGCCGGTTTCTACAACTTCGGTGACCTCGCCGGTGGTATCGGTGCCAGCTTCACTTATTTCTCGATGGGTAAGGTCCAGTTGACTGACATGAGCGGTACCAAACTGCAGGACGTCCGTCCGAACGAGTGGGCGCTTGACCTCAGTTACTACCGCAAACTGCATGAGTATGTATCCATGGCGGTAGCTGTACGGTTCCTGTACTCCGACCTGAATAACGGTGTCAACAGCTCTACTACCGGAACCGGAGGAAGTGAGATGCACCCGGCGATGACTGCCGCTGCTGATATTGCGCTGTATTATCGACAGCCGTTTGAGTTGCCTACCGGAACAAGCAATCTCGCTATCGGTTTTACCCTCAAGAACTTGGGTGGTAAAATGAATTATGCAGATGACGGTAGCAGCAACTTCATCCCGACATCCATGAACATCGGTGCCAGCTATGAGATTCCGCTCAACAAGTACAATTTCCTGACCCTCAACTTAGAGGCAAACAAGATGCTCGTTCCTACCCGCTATTCCAAGTTCGCTGCAGACCAGACCACTCAGCGCTACACTCAGGACGAGTACACGGCTATCAACCCTGCCAAAGGATGGTTCCAGTCGTTTGCGGACGCCCCGGGCGGAAGCAAAGAGGAGTTTGACGAGGTTCGTTGGGGAACTGGTCTCGAGTATAGTTACAACAAACAGTTCTTCGCCCGCGTAGGTTACAGTTACGAGAACTACTACAAGGGTAACCGTAATGTGATTACTTTCGGTGCCGGTTTCCACCTCTCGATCGTAACTCTCGATGTTTCTTACTGCGTTGGTTTGGCGGCCTCCAACCCGTTGGATCAGACCATGCGTTTCACCCTGGGCTTCGACCTCTATGGTATCAAAGACCTCGTGAACAACAAGAAAAAATAATCTCCATGCGTATAGGCTTTGGATATGACGTACATCAGTTCTCCCCTAACCGCCCGTTGTGGTTAGGGGGAATTGAAGTACCCTATGAACTGGGGCTGTTGGGTCATTCGGACGCGGATGTCGTCATTCATGCATTGTGTGACGCCATATTGGGAGCAGCCGCTATGCGTGACATCGGATACCATTTCCCGGACACGAAAGGCAACGAGTATGAAGGAATCGACTCCAAGATCCTGCTTCGCCGCGTGATGGAGATGATCCGTGCAAAGGGCTATGAGCTCGGCAACTGTGATATAACCATCTGTGCGCAGGCACCGAAACTCACCCCCTATATCAATCAGATGCAGGCGTGTCTGGCAGAGGTGATGGGCGTTGCACCCGACCAAGTGAACCTCAAAGCCACTACGACGGAGCACCTCGGGTTTGTAGGACGTAAAGAAGGAATAGCAGCTTATGCAGTGGCTCTTGTTAATTAGTCTTTCTTTAATTGCCGACCTCTTTCATATAGGAGGTACTCCCTCTGTCGTAGAGAAAGAGGGTTCGTACGAGCGCATCGCGCTGACGGACAGTACCACGCTGGAGGTTTACCAAGGAGCAGATTCTATCTTCGTCGTCATGACGGCTTGCGCGCCGCAATGCTCCTCGTGCGCGCGTGTATATAATAAGGAGTGGCAACTCATCAGTTCCCCTACTCCCCCCTTCTCTTCCATCTTCCCGCTGGCTACGATAGACAAGAAGACAGGCACCATTATCTGGAAGGACAACGACACATGGAATTACCAATCTACCTTGTAGGATATATGGGCGCCGGCAAAACTACTGCCGGCCGTCTGCTCGCTGACAAACTCGGTTGGAGGTTTGTGGATTTGGATGAGGCGTTTGAGATCATCCACGGTCTCACTACGGCGGAATATATCCGCCGCTACGGATTGGAACAGTTCCGCAAGAAAGAGAAATACGTAGTCGAAGATCTGGCGGATCAGATACCTTACGAGCATGTTATTTATGCTACCGGAGGAGGTTATCCCTGCTGGGAGGATAACATGGACTGCCTCTTGGAGTTAGGTACCAGTATTTATATCCGTTGGAAACCGGAGCACTTGGCGAAACGGCTTTCTCTGACGGATTTGAGCGAGCGTCCCGTTCTGCAAGGACGCACAGAAAAGGAGCTACTTTCTTTCATAGCTCCTCAACTCGAAGCGCGCGAGCCTTTCTATAGCCGTGCGCACCATGTTCTCGATGTAGATATCTGCGATGAGCAGTCGGACGAGCGGATTGCGGAAGCGCTATTTCGCTTGATACGCGAGCGCGTATAACCTGATCTGCTTGAGCATCGCTACCACGCCGTTAGCCCGGGTCGGGCTCAGGTGTTCCTGCAACCCTATCCGTTCGATGAAATAGAGGTCCGCTTCCACTATCTCCTTCGGTGTATGCCCGCTCAGTACGGATAGCAGTAGCGCCACTATCCCCTTTACCAGCAGCGCGTCCGAATCACCGTTAAGGATCATCAGACCATTCTCCATCCGCGCAGTGAACCACACACTGGACTGGCAGCCGTCTATAAGGTTGCTCGGCGTTCGGTCCGCCTCCGGGAAAGGAGTCTTTTCTAGTTCTTTCGCGTAATCAACGATCAGTTGGTAACGGTCCATCCAATCATCGAAAGCCTCGAACTCTTCAATAATCCCGTCTTGTATTTCGTTAATGGATTTCGCCATTCTCAAAAACTAATTTGCGACCGGGGTACAGTTCCGGCCATTGTAAGTTATGTGTGGACATGAGGACCGTGATGCCTGCCTGCGAAATGGCATAAAGCAGATCCATGATTTCCCTGCCCGTCTCGGAATCCAGGTTTCCCGTAGGTTCGTCGGCAAGAATCATCTCCGGCGAATTGAGCAGGGCACGCGCAATCACTACACGCTGCTGCTCGCCTCCGGATAATTCATACGGGCGTTTGTATGCCTTGGTGTCCATCCCGACCTGCTCCAATACCTCATGTACATGCGCCGCCATCAGTTTCTTGTCCTTCCACCCTGTGGCGCGGAGGACAAAGAGGAGGTTCTCTTCTACCGACCGGTCTGTCAGCAGTTTGTAGTCCTGGAAGATAATACCGAGTCTGCGGCGGAGGTAAGGCAGTTTGCGGCGGCTGATCTTGGTCATGTCATAGTCCAGCACGCGAGCTTCGCCGCTGGCGATGGGCAGTGCACCGTAGATGGTCTTCATCAGGGATGATTTGCCGGAACCGACTTTGCCGAGCATGTAAATCATCTCGCCACCCGTGACGGTCAGATTGACATCATGCAGGACGATCTGGTCCGCCTGGTGGATGGATACGTTGGTATATCGGATTAGTTCGCTCATTTATTCCTCATTCATTTTCTTCTCGATCTCCGCCAACTGCTTCTTCAGTTCGTCGATCTTGCTTTGCATGGAATCCACCAGTTTGTTCGCTGTATTGGACTTGGAGGTAAAGAAAAGAATATTGTTCTCGGCGGTCTTGATCTCCTGTTTGAGTCGCTCGTGCATGCGGCGGAGGCTGTCTCCACCCTTGGCGACGAATGCCTTGCGCTGCTCCTCACGCTCACGCTGGCGTTCCTCGCGCGCTTTCTGGCGTTCAAGATACTCTTTATGGCGTTGCTCACGCTCCTTGCGGCGCTCGCGGAGCTCTGCATAGAACTCTTTTTTGGTAGCAAAGAAGCGGTCACACTCTGCGCGGAAAGTCTCATAGATAGCCTGGTTATGCTTCTTCGGGGCAAAACCGATCTTGCGCCATTCGTTCTGCAGCTCCTGCACTTTGGCGGTAGCCTCTTCCCATTGCTTGGCGTTCATCGGTTCGCCGTTCACCAGCGGCTCGTTGATCTCTTTCATGCGGTCGATAATCGCTTGTTTGGCTTCGAGATTGGCCTGTTCCTTGGCATGCAGTTCGTCGAAATACGCCTGGTGTTTCTTGTTGATGATGGTGGAAGCGGTCTTAAACCGGTTCCACAGATCCTCGCGCAGCTCACGGGCTACCGGACCTATCTCCGCCCACTCGTCATGCAACTGTTGCAATGCGCGGGAAGCCTCGATGATATTATCGTTGTTCTCCAGTTTCTCGGCTGCCTCGCAGAGGAGCGTCTTGAGTTCCAGGTTCTTCTTGAAATCCAGGTCACGGAGCTCTATATTGATCTTCACGAGGTCATAGAACTGCTCCTGGTATTGCTGATACGCCTTGCGGACTGCCTGGTTCTCCGTTGCGGGAATGGCGCCGATCTGTTTCCATTCGGCTTGCAACTCGCGCATACGCTGCAAATTAGCCATCACTTGGTCGGCATCCTCCCCCTCTACCATCGCCTTCATCTCGTCGAGGATGGCTTTCTTGCGGGCGAGGTTGTCCGCCTCCTCTTTGGCTTGGGCGGCAGCTATCTCTGCTCTCTTGGCCTTATAGATGCCTAATAGTTCTTTGAACTGCTCATCCAGTGCCTCCATACCCTCTCCGGTTTCCTCCTGGATGGTATAGAACTGTGTCTTGAGGTGATCTACTTGCTCTTTGATAGCCGTGGTGTCTTGCTCAAGCAACTGCTTGAGTTCTTCGATAATCTCTTGTTTTGTACTTGCCATAAGTATAAATGTTTAACAACTCTCGAATTGGCGCAGGAAACGTACGTCGTTCTCGGAGAAGAGACGCAGATCCTTCACGCGGTATTTGAGGTTCGTAATACGCTCTACGCCCATACCAAAGGCATAGCCGCTATAGACTTTGCTGTCAATGCCGCAGGACTCCAACACATTGGGATCCACCATTCCGCAGCCTAATATCTCCACCCATCCTGTTCCTTTGCAGAACGAGCAGCCTTTGCCGCCGCAGATGTTACAACTGATATCCATCTCGGCGGACGGCTCGGTGAACGGGAAATACGAGGGGCGGAGACGGATCTTGGTTTCCGGTCCGAACATCTCCTTGGAGAAATAGAGGAGCGCCTCGCGCAGGTCTGCGTAGCTCACGTGCTTGTCCACGTAGAGTCCCTCCACTTGGTGGAAGAAGCAGTGTGCGCGGGCGGAAATCGCCTCATTACGATAGACCCTGCCCGGACAGAGCACGCGGATCGGCGGTTTCTGGCTCGTCATCACACGCGTCTGTACCGACGATGTATGGGAACGGAGAAGTACGTCCGTCGGTTTCTGGACACCCGGCTCTTTCTCGATGAAGAAGGTGTCCTGCATGTCGCGGGCCGGGTGTTCCGGCGCGAAGTTCAGCATACCATAGACATGCTTGTCGTCCTCCACCTCGGGACCTTGTGCAATCGTGAAACCGATGCGGGAGAAGATGTCCTCTATCTCCTCGCGCACGAGGGACAGCGGATGACGGGTGCCTAACGCGATGGGGTCCGGCGTGCGGGTCAGGTCAAGCTTATCCGCCTCTGCCGCCTTGGTCTCAAACTGTTCCCTCAACTCGTTGATACGTCCCTCCGTCTCCTGACGGAGTTGGTTCAACAGCTGTCCGAGTTCGCGTTTCTGCTCGTTCGGCACGGACCGGAACTCGTTGAAAAGCGCTGTAATCTCTCCCTTCTTACTCAGATATTTGATGCGCAGAGCCTCCAGCTCATCGGCGTTCGCCGCCTGCATTTCCGACACCTGCGACATCAGTGATTGAATACTATCTTTTAATGCCATAATACGGTTTGTTTCAAAAAATCGTGCAAATTTACAAAATTTTTTTGAATTGTGCAAATAATTCTAAAAAATAATCGACAGAACGTAGTGGCGGAAAACAAAAACGCGTCAAAAAGACGCGAAAAACCGCCCCGAAGGACGATTTTTCTTGACTTTAGCCAATAACCTTTCGCCATTAGCCCCCCCTTCCCCCGACCCCCTCTGAGAGGGGGTCGGGGGGTGTCTTATCTCCTCCCCTTTAGGGGAGGCCGGGTGGGGTCTGTCGGGTTACTGCCTGTCATACTCTGCGCCACAAACTTTCCAGAGGTACGCGCGCATGGTGCGTTTGCCGCCGGCGAGGTCTTTCTGCGCGGCGAAATCCGCCTGGTCCTGGGAGATCTTGTTCAGGTCCTTGGCGCGGGCGCTGACCAGTGCCTGCACCTCGGTGAAGCGGGTGCGGGCGGACACCTCTTTGGAGG
>ODAI013882597.1_pt1 | contig 23835 bp, 19 predicted proteins | sample 1539321 | NCBI WGS metagenome assembly ODAI01 (sample SAMN02144231, study PRJEB22623) | gut metagenome | biome: sheep rumen | host: Ovis aries | place: New Zealand | reverse complement strand
AGCCGATGTATCAGAGCAGATCTCAACAGCAAGTAAAGAGGCTTCCGGAACAGGAAGTATGAAGATGATGCTCAACGGAGCAGTAACTCTCGGAACAATGGATGGAGCCAATGTAGAGATCGTAAACGAAGTAGGTGAGGAAAATGCAGTTATCTTCGGACTCACTTCCCAGGAGGTTATGGACTACGAGAGAAACGGCGGATACAATCCGATGGATATCTACAACAGTAATCCTAATGTGAAGTCTGTTCTGGATAAACTTGTGGACGGAACCTTCTCTCCGGATAGAGAACTCTTCAGACCTCTTTATAACTGCCTGCTCAACACCATCAATTCCAGCAAGGCAGACCAGTATTTCATTCTGAAGGATTTCGAGGCATATCTGGAGGCCCAGAGGAGAATCACAGATGCTTACGCTGACAGGAAGCGCTGGGCAAAGATGTCTCTTATGAACACAGCATGCTGTGGCAAGTTCTCATCAGACAGAACCATCCAGGAATATGTTGATGAAGTATGGCATCTTGATAAACTTCAGATTGACGTGAAATAAGTAAATCCAATAAAACAGCCCTCCGCATTTTAGTGTGGAGGGCATTTTTTGTCAGTTTGGATCGTTTGATTCCAAATGTCTTTCTTCAATCAGTTTTTCCACCTGCAGAAGGTGTTCTTTGCTGGCAGCTTGTGTGTCGCTCTTGGGAAGAGTTTTCCTGTACTGTGAAGGCGACAGCTTCTTCTCTTGCCTGAAGGCTTTTGAGAATACGAGAGGATCTGTGTATCCGCAGGAGATGGCGATTGATTCTATTGACAGCTTTGTAAGCTGCAGCAGTTCAACGGCCTTGGCGATCCGATAGCTGGTCAGATACTGCTGAGGGGATATCCCGAGGGTCTTTTCAAAAAGAGTGTACAGATAACTTCTGTTTATGCAGACATAGTTTGCTATGTCTGAGACCTTAATGGGGTTGCAGTAATTGCTGCGAATATAAGCCTGGGCCTTTGTTACATAGTCGTTGGCACTTCCCGAGTCGCTCCTTGCAGTTACGCTGATACCGGAGGCTATGACTGATAAGAACATGGATAAAAGGCCATTGCGTCTAAGTACGTCCTCTACACTGAAGGTGTTGTGATCCATCATGTCTTTTACCAGGTCATAGATGTCCTTGGAGGCTGTACTTTTAAAGACGGGCTGATTGACAGACAGCCCCAGCTGAGAGACGATGGCTTCAGCTCTTTTTCCACCAAAACCAACCCAGGCATAGGTCCAGGGGTCCTTTTCATCTGCGACGTAGTAAGCCAGTTCATCCGGTACGATCAGGAATCCGTAGCCTTCCTTGAGGGGATAGGTCTTACCTCCGATGGAAAACTTTCCCTTTCCGCTAAGGCAGTAGTGGATCATGAAGTGCGGCTTGAGCGCAGGCCCGAAACTGTGCCCCGGAAGGGTCTTGGAGAGGCCACAGCAATATACGTAGAGATCATCTGATTCTTCTGTACTAAACAGTAATTTGTATGCTTTTTCCATAAGGTTATTGTAATATGCAAATTATGGGCGTTCAAGTGACAGCATCGGTAATTGTCTTTTCCTTATTTTTACTGTACAATGTAAGTTGCATTTTGAATAGTGCATCAAAGTGTGAAAGGACACAGTTTTGGCAAAAGATATACAGGAATTTTTACAAGCAGGAAATCAAATATTGGATAGCGTTTCCAGCGCCATAGACAGAAATGATTACAGCACTCTTCATGCTGATGTTGCAAGGGCGATCAAATCTGTCAGCATAGAGAGAAAGGTTACTTATGCAAGTCAGGCTGCTCAGAACGGGCAGAGAGCCACAAGAGTTAAATCCAGGATCATTCCTTTCTTCCAGAAGAGGATCAGCAAGTATCTTGGAGTTCCGCAGATGGCATTTACAGGAGCCATAGGATCCTTCATATTCATGAGTTTTCTTGGGGCGCTGATCACAGGATCGGTAGGAGGAATCATCGCAACAGGCCTTATTACAGCAGGATGTGCGTTCGGATTCTTCAGCGGGCTTAGGAAATATAAGCTGGCCAAGAAATACTATCAGTACGGAAACATTCTTGGTGAAGCAGAATATTTTAACATAGCAGATCTGGCCAAAGTTGCTGTCAAGAGCGATAAGGAAGTACTTAAGGATATCAAGAGCATGATCAAGCTTGGATTTCTTCCGAGAGCAAGGCTTGATGCCACAGAGAAGGTCTGCATGGTCACAGACAGGGCTTATGAGCAGTACCTTGGAGCTGAACAGGATAGAATTGCAAGAGAGCAGAGAACTGCCGAGCAAAAGAAAGCCGAGATGGAACAGCTCAGGATCAGGAATGCCGAATATGCTAAGCTTCCGGAGGAGGCTATTACGATTCTTGAAGAGGGTAAAGAGTACATTACTTTCGTCAGAACGATCAACGATAAGATTCCGGATACGGAAGAACTTTCGAATAAACTCTACAGACTTGAGGAGATAATGAACAGGATCTTTGCACAGGTTAAAAAAGATCCATCCAGTGCAGACGAGCTTCACAAGCTTATGAGTTATTATCTGCCGACAACTAAGAAGCTGTTAAATGCTTATGTGGAACTGGACAAAGAGCCTGAGGTAGGAAACAACATCACTCAGACCAAGCTTGAAATTGATGCAGCTATAGATACTATCAACATGGCTTTTGAGAATCTTCTGGACAGTCTTTTCCAGGATATGGCATGGGATATTTCTTCTGACATTTCGGTCATGAAGACCATGATGGCTCAGGACGGACTTACAAACGAAGGCCAGGGAATAAGCGCTCAGGTCATGGGAATGAGCGCAGGAGTGGCTCAGGCACAGTCGCAGGTCCAGGCTCAGGGTGGAGCACAGGCTCTTACAAGACCTGAATGATTTGGAAACTAAAATACATTGACAATACAGTATTAGGAGGATGAAATGGGAGCAGAGTTAGAATTCGGAGCAGCACCTGCTGCACCATCACTTAGTTTTGGAGCAGAGGCGCAGGCAGCAGAAGCACCTGCAGCAGCACAGGCAGCACCTGAGGCTGAGCAGTCAAACGGAAACATTGCACTTGAGGCACAGCTTACAGCTGAGGAGCTCAAGCAGGTTGAGGACTTTAGTAAGCAGATTGATATTTCCAATACCACAGGTGTTATGAACTACGGTGTTGGCACACAGAAGAAGCTTGCAGACTTCTCTGAGAAGGCTATTGAGAATGTCAGGACCAAAGACATGGGCGAAGTTGGTAACATGATCACAGATCTTGTTACAGAGCTCAAGGGCTTTGAGATTGAAGAGGATGAGAAGGGGATTAGAGCTCTTTTCAAAAAGAGTGCCAACAAGTTTGAGGGCATGAAGGCTAAATATGCCAAGGCTGAAGTTAATGTTCAGACAATTGCTAATGAGCTTGAGAAGCATCAGGTTACACTTCTTAAAGACGTTGATGTTCTTGATAAGATGTATGACCTCAACCTCAACTACTACAAGGAGCTCACAATGTACATTCTTGCAGGTAAGAAGAGACTTGAGGAAGAGAGAAACACAACTCTTGTAGAACTCCAGAAAAAGGCTGAGCAGTCAGGACTTCCTGAGGATGCAGAGGCTGCTAAGGATTTCGCAAACAAGTGCGACAGATTCGAGAAAAAGCTTTATGACCTCGAGCTTACAAGAACAATTGCAATGCAGACAGGTCCTCAGATCCGTATGGTACAGTCTTCAGACACCATGATGGCTGAGAAGATCCAGTCAACAATTGTAAATACAATTCCTCTCTGGAAGAACCAGATGGTTATTGCAATGGGTATCGAGCACGCTACCCAGGCTGCAAGAGCAGAGAGAGAAGTTAATGATATGACCAACAACCTTCTTAGAAAGAACGCTGATGCCCTTAAGGTTGCTACTATTGAGAGTGCTAAAGAGGCTGAGAGAGGAATTGTTGATATCGAGACTCTTAAGCATACAAATGAGTCCCTTATCTCAACCCTCGATGAAGTTCTTAAGATCCAGACAGAAGGTAAGGAGAAGCGCCGCGAAGCCGAGGCTGAACTTGCTCAGATCGAGAATCAGCTTAAGGACAAGCTCATTGAGGCTGCTAAGAACTGATAAGGCTTAAAAATAAGATTGTTGTCTGTTTTGCCGACAAATACACATAGAACTGTGTATTTGTCGGTTTTTTTAACATTTTGACAGGTTGTGCAAACAATGTGGTATGGAAAAAACAGGTATTAAAGGATATTATTAACTCACAAGATAACAATATTTGTCTAAAGACAAACAGGAGGTTTATATGATCGATCAGGAGATGAAGAAAGCAGTCCTTGAGAACTTTGAGAAGGTTTTTGGAAAGAATGATAAGGTGAAGGCATATTTTGCTCCGGGAAGGGTAAATCTTATCGGAGAGCACACCGATTATAACGGAGGACACGTTTTCCCCTGCGCACTGACAATAGGAACGTACGGTGCTGCAGTAAAAAGAGATGACAACAAAATGAGATTCTATTCAGTAAATCTGGACAGACGCGGAGTTGTCGAGACATCCCTTGATGATCTTAAGCCTTCTGAGGAAGCCGGATGGACTAATTATCCAAAGGGCGTTGTATGGGCTTTTGCGAAGAGAGGAATGAATCTTGATACGGGATTTGACATGGTTATCTATGGCAATATTCCAAATGGATCAGGTCTTTCGTCATCAGCATCCCTTGAGGTCCTTACAGGATTTATCTTAAGAGACCTGTACGGCTTTGATGTTTCCAATCAGGATATAGCACTTATCGGCCAGTACTCTGAGAATAACTTCAATGGCTGTAACTGTGGGATCATGGATCAGTTCGCAGCAGCCATGGGTAAGGAGAATAATGCTATCTTCCTTGATACTGCCGATCTGTCTTTTGAATATGCACCTATTGCTCTTGATGGAGCAAAGATAATAATCGCCAACACAAACAAGAAGCATAAGCTTACAGATTCCCAGTATAACGCAAGGCGCAGCACCTGTGAGGCGGCGCTGGAGATACTGAAAAAGAGTCTTGATATCAAGACTTTGGGAGATCTTTCCATCGAGGAGTTTGAGGCTAATAAGCATCTTCTCACAGATCCTGACATGCAGAGAAAGGCTAAGCATGCGGTATATGAGAACCAGCGTACCATCGAAGCGGTAAAAGCCCTTAAAGCAGGAGATATCAACCATTTTGGAGAGCTCATGAGACAGTCTCATGAATCTCTCAGAGATGACTATGATGTCACAGGCATTGAGCTTGACACACTTGCTGAAGAGGCTTGGAAGATTCCCGGTGTTATTGGATCACGTATGACAGGCGGTGGATTTGGAGGCTGCACAGTTTCAATCGTCAAGGATGAGGCTATTGAGAACTTTAAGAAGACTGTTGGCGAGAATTACAAAAAGAAGATTGGTTATGATGCAACCTTCTATACAGTAGAAATCGGCGGAGGCCCTGAGATTATCTAAGGAGAAGATCATGGAATCAGTTAATAAACTTGTTGCTTATGCACTTGCTACAGGACTTATTGAGAAGGAAGATATAATATACGCAGTAAATTCAATCCTTCTTAATCTTGGGCTGGACAGTGCGGATTACGAAATCGCAGACATAGAAGCACTTGCAGGGGAGATTTCCCTTGATGAAAAAGAACTTTCGGCGTATCTTGAGGGAGTTTTAAAAGAAATTGATGACTATGCTGCAAAGAACGGACTTTTGGAAAGTGACAGCGTGGTGTACAGGGATCTGTTTGATACAAAGATCATGGGGCTTTTGACCGAAAGACCCAGTGCTGTTATTGCAAAGTTTAAGAGTCTTTATGAAAAGAGTCCTGAAGAAGCCACAGATTATTACTATAACTTCTCCAAGAATACAGATTACATAAGACGTTACAGGATTTCCAAGGACATGAAGTGGATTGCTCCCACAGAGTATGGAGATCTTGATATAACCATCAACCTTTCCAAGCCGGAAAAGGATCCAAAGGCTATTGCTGCAGCCAGAAACGCCAAGCAGAGCGGATATCCAAAATGCCAGCTGTGCTGGGAAAATGAAGGCTATTCAGGAAGAGTTGATCACCCGGCAAGAGAGAATCACAGGATAATCCCTGTAACTATCCAGGATTCAAAGTGGGGATTCCAGTATTCACCCTATGTTTACTACAATGAGCATTGCATTGTTTTTAATTCTAAGCATATTCCTATGAAGATCGAGCACGATACCTTCTGCAAGCTCTTTGATTTTGTAAAGCAGTTCCCACACTATTTTGTGGGCTCGAATGCCGATCTGCCGATTGTCGGAGGATCGATACTTAGCCATGACCACTTCCAGGGAGGACATTATACCTTTGCGATGGCCAAGGCTCCCGTGGAAAGGTCTTTTACCGTCAAAGGATTTGAGGACGTAAAGAGTGGCGTAGTTAAGTGGCCGATGTCTGTAATAAGGCTCTCATCCCCTGACTATGAGAGGATCATAGCTCTTGCAGACGTGATCCTTGAAAAGTGGAGAGGATACACAGATGAGGATGCGTTCATATTTGCTGAAACAGACGGAACACCTCACAATACCATCACTCCTATTGCCAGAAAGCGCGGAGATGACTATGAACTGGATCTGGTACTTAGGAACAACATAACTACTGATGAGCATCCTCTCGGGGTTTATCACCCGCATGCAGAGCTTCACCACATCAAGAAGGAAAACATCGGTCTTATTGAAGTAATGGGACTTGCAGTTCTTCCTGCGAGACTTAAAAGTGAGATGGCTGATCTCAAGAAGGCCATGCTTGCCGGCGCTGATCTCAGAGCAGACGAGGTGTTGTCTAAGCACGCTGACTGGGTTGATGCCTTTAAGACAAAATACGAGAAGATTGATGAGACTAATATAGATGAGATAATTCAGAATGAGATCGGAGAAGTCTTCATGCATGTTCTTGAGGACGCCGGTGTTTACAAGCGTACGACAAAAGGGCAGGAAGCCTTCGACAGATTTATTCGTTCTCTTCCCGGGGCAGCATTTTAAGGATTGTCTGTCTGCTCAGAGAGTTGAGATTCTTGGCGATGGGAATAAGAGCATCAAGCTTTTTCTTGATCTCATCTTCGCTTAGCCCCAGCTTTGTTTTGTACAGATCAATAAGAACTCTGTAGGTTGCAGTGATATCGGAGCGGGTCTTTACAGCAAACTCCAAAACCTTTGCGGCATCTTCGAATCTGCCAAGGTCGTAAAGCGCCTGCCCCCACTTCTGCAGGGAACATACAAGAGCGGTGTAGTTCTGGTCATACTGAGAAAGTGGTGTGATATTGGCTGTACCGTACTCAAGCTTAAGATCCGTGTTGGAAATACCTGTCAGATTTACTATCTTTTCATCCTTAAGGGCTGTAAGTTCGTCTTCAGCGCTCTGAAGGGATGGATCATCTCCTGCTGTTCCGAAAGGCAGAAGGTCAAAAGGAATGTGGATATATTCCAGATTCTCAAGACTTTTCTTTCTTACATTGTTGGCTTCAAGCTCTTTTTCCCAGAAGCTGGCCTCTCTTTCTTCGGCCTTTCTGGAGGTCCTTCGCATGAGAAGATTCATGACGATGCAAAGGAGTATGAAGCTTGCTAAAAAAGGGAATTTCATCTATAATATCCTTTCAGTAAAAACGTGGAGATTCCATTTACATAATATCACAGAGGAAGTATTATGAAAAAATTTTTTGGGACCATTGGAATGGCGATCCTGTTAATGGTCTTAGTGCCGGGAGCAAGGGCTTATGCTTCAGATGGCAGACAGATCGCAAGGGGAGTGTTCATAGGACCGGTTGATGTCTCGGGTATGAGCATCAGTGAGGCAGAAAGTGCAGTTACTTCATATGTTGATGAGGTTTCGGCTCAGGCCATAACCCTTGTGGCGGGAGAGGGACAGGAGCGTCAGTTCACAGGACAGGATATAGGTCTTTACTGGAGCAATACTTCAGTTGTGGAGGACGCATATTCTCTTGGACATCAGGGCAATATCATCCAGAGATATAAGGCGCTCAAGGATCTTCAGCACCAGAATCACATCTTTGATATCGAATATGGATATGAGAAAGAGATCGTAGAAGGCATTGTAAGCGAGTGCGCAGAGGCCTTTGATCAGGAAAAGATAAACTTTACACTGACCAAGACTGAAAATGGATTTCAGGTATCTGACGGACAGACAGGATATCTTGTTGATCAGGCCGAGTCGGTATCTATAATAGAGGACTTTATTCAGAATAAGCTCGGAGGGGATAACGCCTCGGTTCAGCTCTCTGTTAAGGCAGATCAGCCTCAGGGAAGCGAGGAGGAACTCTCTCTGGTCAGAGATGTTCTTGGAACTTTCACCACAAGCTATAAGACATCAGGTGCATCCAGAAGTGCCAATGTAGCAAACGGATGCAGACTAATCAACGGTTCAACGATCTATCCCGGAGAGGAGTTCTCCGTTCTTGATACTATAACACCTTTCACAGAGTCAAACGGATATTTTCCTGCAGGATCATATCTCAATGGACTTGTTGTTGAGAGTATCGGCGGAGGAATTTGCCAGGTTTCAACGACTCTCTACAACGCAGTTCTTCTCTCAGAGCTTGAAGTTACTGAGAGGCACAATCATTCTATGATAGTAACTTATGTTTCACCCTCTGCAGATGCAGCTATTGCTGAGTCCGGAGGAAAGAACTTTAAGTTTGTGAATAACACAGAGCATCCTATTTACATAGAAGGATATACCACATCAGACAAGCACATTACATTTACCATATATGGCGTTGAGACCAGACCTTCGGGACGTAAGGTTTCTTACGAGAGCGAGGTTTTGGAGACTACACCGGCTTCTGCGGATGAGTTTGTAACAGATCCGTCTCAGGGTGTTGGATATGTGGGAACACAGTCAGCGCACCTTGGTTACAAGGCTCAACTCTGGAAGATAGTTACAGAGAACGGAGAGACTACCAGGGAAGTTGTTAATACCAGCAACTACAAGATGGTTCCCAAGATTGTTACTGTTGGGACCGGTGGGGCTGATGAGACAGCTCTTTCACAGCTTCAGACAGCAATTGCAACAAGGGATGTCGGAACAGTCAAGGCTGTTGCAGGAGCTTTGGCTGCAGCCAGAAATGCTGCCGGCACAGAAGGCGCAGATGCCGCCAATCAGGCAGCTGCAGATGCAGTAAACGCAGCTAATGAGCAGCTTAGAGCCCAGACAGAGGGCGCGGACGATGCTGAAACGATCCAGACTAACTAACGCCCCGGAGAGTGTATGAGAATTGGAAAGATAACCGAAAACGCTTTAAAACGCTCGGTTTTAAAGTTACTCAGAACAGAATATAAAGATGTTAAAAGCGCAGCTGTAGGGTCAGACTGCGCTTTTTCTTCAAATAAAGAGGCCTTCAGTGCGGTTTCAACAGTGACTGCGGATGTATCTGACCCGGGGTTCTATGCAGTCATGAAGGCGCAGACAGCTCTTTTTTCTCAGGGCATAACACCCGATCACGTGACGGTATCAATAATGCTTCCGGCTGATGCTGAGGAGAAGGCGGTAAAAGACATTGTGAAGGGGGCAATTTCTGCAGCTAAGATGTGCGATGTTCCTTATGCCGGAGGACATACAGAGGTCACAGACGCTGTAAACAGAGCGCTGGTAACTGCAACTGCTGTTGCCGGTAAATCGGAAGGAAACCTTGCTCTGTCAAAACCCGAAGTGGGCGAAGACCTTATTATAACCAAGTGGATAGCCCTGGAGGGCACTTCAATGCTGGCTGCGGAGAGAAAAGAAAATCTTTCCTCCAGATATCCGATACCATTTATTGAGGAGGCAGAGCGCTTCAAGGAACTTCTGGATATACGAGCGGAGGCTGCAGTCGCGGTGGAGTCCTCAGCCGATGCTATACATGATATTTCGTCAGGGGGTATTTATGCTGCACTCTGGGAGATGTCGGAAAGAGCAGGCTGCGGACTGGAGGTTGACCTCAGAAAGATTCCCGTAAGACAGGAAACTATCGAAATCTGTGAGTTTTTTGAGATTAACCCCTATCAGCTTTTGTCGGGAGGAGCGCTTTTGCTTGCAGCAAAAGACGGAGAGAGCCTTGTTAAAAAGCTGGAGGATAAGGGAATACCTGCTGTAGTTGTGGGGGCCCTCAAAGAAGGGAATGACAAGATAATAATAAACGGAGAAGAAAAGAGATATCTTGAATCCCCTCAGGCAGATGAGATACATAAGGTCTTATGACGGAAATAGTGGTATTATAGTAAATAAAGTCAGAAGGGAAGAATAACGATCATGAGCACAAGAGAAGAAATTTTAGGTATCATCGAAAAAAACAGCCGTATAGATGTACATGAACTCAGCGTCCTTTTGGGAGCGGATGAGCTTTTGGTTGCCAATGAGCTCAAAAACCTTGAGGAAGAGGGGATCATCTGCGGATATCACACAATGATAGATTGGTCCAAGACCGATATAGAGAAAGTTAACGCTCTTATCGAGGTCAAGGTAACACCTCAGAGAGGCATTGGCTTTGACAGCATTGCTGAGAGGATCTACAAATATCCGGAGGTTACCAGCGTTTATCTTATGAGCGGCGGTTTTGACCTCATGGTGATCCTTGAAGGCAAGTCACTTCATGAGGTGGCAAGCTTTGTAAGCAATAAGCTGTCCACGCTGGATACGGTTCTTAGTACAGCTACTCACTTCATTTTAAAGAAGTACAAGGATCACGGAACAATTCTTACAAAGAAATATGAAGACACAAGGGAGATTGTATCACCATGAGAAACCCAATCGGAAAGAAAGTAGTAGATATCAAGCCATCGGGTATCAGAAAGTTCTTCGACATCGTCCTTGAGACTGAAGGAGCTATTTCTCTTGGTGTTGGTGAACCGGATTTTGACACTCCCTGGCATATAAGAGATGAGGGTATTTATTCCCTTGAAAAGGGGCGTACCTTCTATACATCCAATTCAGGACTTAAGGAATTAAGGACGGAGATTTCAAATTACATCCATAGGACTCAGGGCGTAAGCTATGACCCGATAAAAGAGGTTTTTGTGACAGTAGGAGGATCCGAGGCCATTGACCTTGCTCTCAGGGCGATGATCGATGAGGGCGATGAGGTCCTGATCCCACAGCCCAGCTACGTATCCTACGAGCCCTGTGCGATCCTGGCAGACGCTGTCCCTGTTATAATCGAGCTCAAGGAGGAGAATCAGTTCAGGTTAACTGCACAGGAAGTTCTTGAGAAGGTAACAGACAAGACCAAGATCCTGGTGCTTCCGTTCCCCAATAACCCGACAGGTGCCATCATGGAGAAGGAAGATCTTGAGGAGATTGCCAAGGTTGTTATAGAAAAAGACCTCTACGTAATATCCGATGAGATCTATGGAGAGCTCACCTACAGTGGCAAACACGTATCCATTGTTTCTCTTCCCGGTATGAAGGAGAGGACTATCCTTATTAACGGCTTTTCTAAAGCCTATGCCATGACAGGATGGAGGCTCGGATATGCCTGTGGGCCTCAGGCGATCATGGAGCAGATGGTCAAGATCCACCAGTTTGCGATCATGTGCGCACCTACCACCAGCCAGTATGCAGCGGTTGAGGCGCTCAGGAACGGTGATGATGACGTCCTTATGATGAAGGAGCAGTACAATCACAGAAGACGGTTTTTGCTCAGCGAGTTTGAGAGGATCGGGCTTCCGTGCTTTGAGCCTTACGGCGCATTTTATGTTTTCCCCTGCATCAAGAAGTTTGGAATGAGCAGCGATGAGTTCTGCACAAGGCTTCTTAAAGAGGAGAAGCTTGCTGTGGTACCCGGAACGGCCTTTGGCGACTGCGGAGAAGGTTACATAAGAGTTTCTTATGCATATTCTCTTGAGAACCTCAAGGCAGCCATGGAGAGGCTGGAGAGATTTATCAGTAAACTTTGATGCATCAACCAATTAAATATCTTTAGGTAAAACTAAAACTCCTGCTGATTTGGGCAAAAATGCACAAAAAGCAGGAGCTTTTTTGTGGAAAAGCTAAAATTATCTAAAATAATTCATTAAAATCTAAAATATTCGTTGACTTAGCATTTCTCGCACTTTAGAATTAATTATAACAAGGTGTATTAGGAGAAATGGGTAAAATGACAGATGAAGCAGGAAACAACACCTTCTGCATCAGTGCAGTGGGTGACAATAATCATTCAATATGGGGAGTAAGATATGGCAAAACTGGTGATCAATGAAACAAAGAAGTTGGGAGAGATAGCTCCTGAAGTATACGGACATTTCTCTGAGCATTTGGGAAGATGCATTTATGAGGGTCTCTATGTAGGTGAGGATTCAGACATTCCCAATGTTAACGGCATGAGAACTGACGTTGTTGAGGCACTCAAGGAGATGAAAGTGCCGGTACTGCGCTGGCCGGGTGGCTGTTTTGCAGATGAGTACCACTGGATGGACGGCGTAGGTGAGAAGTCAAAACGTAAAAAAATGATCAATACTCACTGGGGCGGAGTTATGGAAGATAACAGCTTCGGAACAGATGAATTCATGGAACTTTGCAGACAGCTGGGCTGCAAGACCTATGTAAACGGAAATCTTGGAAGCGGGACTGTTCAGGAGATGAGTCAGTGGGTTGAGTATATGACACTTGACGGTGTATCTCCCATGGCTGACCTTCGTAAGGAGAATGGTCATCCGGAGCCTTATAAGCTTGACTACTTTGGAGTTGGAAATGAAAACTGGGGCTGCGGCGGAAACATGAGGCCACAGTACTACGGAGATCTTTATCGCAGATATCAGACATACCTGCGCCAGTATAATCCTGATAAGCCGTTTACAAGGGTGGCATGCGGAGCAAACAACGACGACTATCATTGGACCGAAGAGGTTTTGAAGACCTGCTTTGATCACACACCCGAGCACCTTCATGGATTCCTTGATATGATCTCGCTTCATTACTATGACATGCCTTACGGCTGGGAGCCCAAGGTGAGCGCAACAGACTTCGATGAAGAGTGCTATTACAGGACACTCAACAAGGCATACCTTATGGACGAGCTTGTAACAAGACATTGCACGGTCCTTGATAAGTATGATCCTGACAAGAAGATCGGCCTGTCTGTAGATGAGTGGGGTACCTGGTTTAAGGTTGAGCCCGGAACAAATCCAGGATTCCTTTATCAGCAGAACACAGTAAGGGATGCTCTTGTTGCAGGAATTACTCTCAACATCTTCAACAAGCACTGCGACAGAGTTAAGATGGCTTGTATCGCTCAGATGGTCAACGTTCTTCAGTCTGTGATCCTTACGGATGGCGAAAAGATGATAAAGACACCTACTTATCACGTGTTCCATATGTATCGTCACCATCAGGGAGCTGAGCTTCTTGGCAGCAGCATCACGGGTGTGTCCGAGATCGGAGTTGAGGATGGATATAAGGTTCCTGATCTTACAGAATCTGTTTCAGAGAAGGATGGAATCATCACTATTACTGTCAGCAATCAGTCTCTTAGTGAGGGAAAAGAGCTTGAGATAGTATTTGCAGAAAAGAAGAACTTTGAGATTGTGGAAGCAAAGATTGTCGGCGGTACAGATCCTCATGACTTCAATACTTTTGATGATCCTGAAAAGGTAGTTGAAAAGACCTTTACAGACTATAAGACAGAGGACGGCCTCAAACTTAACATTCCTGCTGCAAGTGTAGTTGAGATAAGACTAAAATAAAGGTATAATGTTTTAACCTTATATGAAAAAGGTGGGTAACGGATATGCTTCATATCAAATCACTGGATGAGGGGCTTGAACTCTTTAAGGCTTTGGGTTCTGACATTCGTGTAGAGATAATTAAGATACTTCTAAACGAAAACGCCATGAACATGAATGAACTGGCAAGTCGCCTTAATATCACCAATGGAGCTCTTACCAGTCATATCAAGAAACTGGAGGAATGCGGAGTTGTTACTGTTTCCTCAGAGGCTTCGGGACACGGCAATCAAAAGGTGTGCTCTGTCCATCTGGACAAGATCCTCATTGAGCTTCAGGATAAGCCCGAGAATGAGAATATCTATACAACAGATATAAAGGTCGGACTTTTTGCGGATTACAATGTATTTCCTACCTGCGGCCTTGCGACCAGTAACAGGCTGATAGGTGAAGTTGATGACACCAGATACTTTGCGCATCCTGACAGATATGAAGCTGATATTCTCTGGTTTACCAAGGGATATGTGGAATATGCAATTCCAAACTTTGTTCCGGCCAATCAGCGGATTGATGAGATCTGCATTTCCATGGAGCTGAGTTCTGAAGCTCCCGGTGTAAACAATGTATGGCCCTCAGATATATATTTTTACCTTAATGAAACACTTCTGGGCACCTGGACAAGCCCGGGAGATTTTGGAGATGTAAAAGGCATCTTTACTCCTGATTGGTGGTTCCCTAACTGGAATCAGTACGGACTTCTTAAAATGCTCGTGATAAATCACAGGGGAACATTTATAGATGGTCTTCAGATCTCAGATGTGACCATAGATCAGTTCAGGATAACAAGTAAGAGCCTTCTCAAGTTCAAGCTTGAAGTACCTGAGAATGCTGAGCACGTAGGTGGTCTTACAATCTTTGGAAGAGGTTTTGGAAATTATAACCAGGATATCAATGTAAAAATGGCTTACAGCCCTATTGAAATGCCATAAATAAGAACAAAAATAAGAGGTTAGCTATAACGGCTAACCTCTTTTGTTAATCTATAAATGGTAATCAGTCAATTCTGGTCTCGTAGATGTTGGTTTCAAAGAATTTGTTGAAGCCCTGCCATCCGGGAACAGTGACATTTTGCAGGATTTCAGTGAAAGTTTCCATCTTCGCATCAGTGTTGTCGGCAAGATTTAAAGCAACAGCTTCCATGATAGCAGGCTTCTTGGGTGAGCCGTACTCAAACTCGCCGTGGTGGGCAACAATGCAGTGCTGAAGCTCCTGCTTTAACAGCTCAGGGAAGCCTTCGATACGGGCGGCTTTTTCACCCACCATCATTGCACCCATGACAATGTGGCCTAGGAACTGGCCCTCGTCGGTGTAATCATTGACAGGGAAAAGAGAAAGCTCCTTTGTTTTACCTATATCATGGCAGATGGCTGCTGTAATAAGAAGGTCTCTCTTGAGCATAGGATAAGCGCCCGCCATGTAGATGCAGAGCTTGGTAACACTTAAGGTGTGCTCCAAAAGACCTCCGATAAAGCCGTGGTGTACAGTCTTGGCTGCGCTTGATTTGCGGAATTTCTCGATGAAGTCCTTATCGTTTATAAAGAATTCCTCAAGAAGCTTTTTTAAATAAGGATTTTCTACAGTTGCGATTATTCCCAGCAGCTCTTTGTACATTGCGTCGTTATCTTTGCTGGAAACAGGAAGGAAGTTGGAGAGATCGTACTCTCCTTCAGAGCACTTTCTGGCTCTTTTGATATTGACCTGAACAGCACCGTTAAAGCTGGTTACTTCACCAAAGACATCGATACAGTCCTGAGCATCAAACTCGTCGATACCGGCGCCTCCTGGCTCCCAGATCTTGGCATCTACAGTGCCTGTCTTATCCTGGAGGGTTACGGAATAATACTCCTTTCCGTTCTTGGTGGTAGCTGACTGCTTGTGTTTACACATATAAATGTCAGCAACTCTGTCCCCTGGTTTAAGATCCTTGATAAATTTCATAAAAACCTCATTTCTAACAATAAATTAATTGTGAGTGGCACTTGATAATGTCACTTCTATATCAAGCTCAATGTAATCATTTGGAGCCTGTCTTTTTACTGCAACAGTTATTATATCATCCGGTGAGCACTGCGCAAGCTTGGAGATAAACTGTTCATAGGAAACAACCTCGCTGCCGTCGATGGCAGTGATTATGTCTCCGCTCTGGATTCCGGCCTGCATTGCAGGTGAACCGAGCTCTGTCTTTGTGATGTAAGCACCGGCAGGGATGTTTTGCTGTTCCTGAATGTCAGTGGGAATCGTAGTTCCGTGTACGCCGAGGTATGCTCTGTCGCGGCCGTTGGAGAGGTCTTCAAACAGAGACTTGAGCTCGGTAATGCCGATGGCGCAGATGTGGCTCTGAAGATCGTCTGTGTTAAAGGACATATCGATGATTCCGATAACCTGACCGTTTAAGTTGGCAAGTACACCGCTTCCCAGGGTACTTCCGTAAATATCTGTGGTAAGAAGCTTGTAGTAGGAGTCTTCCAGATCGAGGGTTGTCTTTTCACTGGTTATGATGCCGTAGGAGATGGAGCCCTGTACGCCGATCGGGCTTCCTACTGCAATGACCGGAAGACCTGTCATTGTACCGTTGTTGGAGCTTCCCAGAAAGGCGGTAGTAACTTTTTGTCTTGTGCTGTCCGAGAGATTGGACCGGCTGACACTGATGACACTAATGCCTGTAACGTCATCGGTAAGCTTCACTTCAGCATTTGCCACGGCACCGTTAAAGAAGGTGACCCTGATACTCTCAGCTTCACTGATGGCTGAGGATGGAACAACGATATAGTAATTTGTACCGTTGTTGGCGATGATGACACCTGATGCAGATCCGCTGCTCTCGAAGGATTCGTTGAACCAGTTGGTATCATTGGATACGGCAGTGACAGTTACAATACTGCTTCCAACGCTCTGGGCCACTGCCTTAAGGGATGACATCATCTTGCCGTAGTCAGCAGCAGAGAAGGTGTAGGAGGCAATGGCTTCATCGATCTGATCCTTCTGGTTTGCCTCAAGGTACTGGGCTTCGACCTCTGCTATCTGATTATCATCCGCATACATTTCTTCGGGAGTAAGCTCGTCCTGGACCTCTTCCTCCGGGAAGGAGATGGGCTCCGGCTCTGCCTCCGGATAGAGCCTGTCACTGAATACGGGCTGCAGAAACAGGAACGTAAAGCAGGCCACGATTCCGAATACTATTGCAAGAAAGAATGTGATGACTGTTCTTCTTAAGAGTTTTTTTCTGTTTATGGGGCGCTGTTTTATCTTTTCGCTGATAAAACCTGTATCCGCCAATACTTCTTTTTTCTCATCCTGATTAAGAGGCATCTCTTTTACCTTCCCAAGCTCAAAATATTACATACATTATAGTATAGATTGACTCACTAGTCACGGAGCGCTTTAAATGGTAAACTGTAATTTGGACAATTATGTAAAAAGGCAGAAAATAAGGTTTTAGAGATGAACAAAAAAGCATTACACGTACTTGAGTACGACAAGATAATAGAAAAACTCGCCGATCATGCAACTTCAGAGCCCGGAAGGAAGCTCTGCCGCGAGCTTGAGCCGTCTTCTGATATCAGGGAGATAAGGAAGAACCTGCAAAAGACAAATGATGCGATTGCAAGGATCTTCAAGAAGGGTTCTATCAGCTTTGGGGATAATAAGGAGTTTGGCGGAACTCTAAAGGCCCTTAAGATCGGCTCGTCACTTGATATGGCGTCGCTCCTTAGGCTTGCTTCGTTTCTGGATAACGTAAACAGGGTAAAGAGCTACGGAAGACCGCCAAGAGATGATGAAGAAGGAGATTCACTTACAGAGTCCTTTCAGATGCTTGAGCCCCTTACCTTTGTGTCGGCAGAGATCAGGAGATGCATCGTATCGGAAGATGAGATGAGCTCTGATGCAAGTCCTGCGCTTAAGCATATAAGGCGCGGAATGATGCTGGCCAACGACCGTATCCACGAGCAGCTTGGCAAGATGATAAACGGACCGCTCAGAACTTACCTTCAGGATGCGGTTGTTACCGTCAGAGGCGACAGATACTGTATTCCGGTTAAGGCTGAGTACAAATCCCAGGTAAACGGTCTTGTTCACGACCAGTCATCTTCGGGATCAACGCTCTTTATCGAGCCGGCAGCAGTTGTTGAGCTCAACAACAAGATCCGTGAGATGGCACTTCAGGAGAGCGCAGAGATCGAGAAGATCCTTATGGAGCTGAGTCTTTCTGTGGCTGAACATGTCGATGCCATAAGGTATAACTGCGAGATCATGACGGATCTCGACTTTGTATTTGCCAAGGCTTCCTATGCTCTGGAGATAAATGCCATCACGCCTGTATTTAACGAACAGCACATTTTTGATATCAAGAAGGGAAGACATCCTCTTATTGCAAAAGACAAGGTGGTTCCCATCGACGTTTACGCCGGCCGTGACTTTGATATGCTGATAATAACAGGACCAAATACCGGTGGTAAAACAGTCACATTAAAGACGGTAGGTCTTTTGACACTCATGGGACAGGCGGGGCTTGCGATACCTGCCGGGGACAGATCGGAGCTTTCGGTATTCGAGGAAGTTTACGCAGATATCGGAGATGAGCAGAGCATTGAGCAGTCTCTTTCAACCTTCTCATCACATATGACAAACACAGTGGCAATCCTTGAGAATGCCAACGAGAACAGCCTGTGCTTATTCGATGAGCTGGGTGCGGGAACTGACCCCACAGAGGGTGCGGCTCTTGCGATCTCAATCCTCAATGACCTTCACAAGAGGAAGATAAGGACCCTGGCAACAACGCACTACTCAGAACTCAAGGTCTATGCGCTCAACACAAAGGGCGTTCAGAACGCGAGCTGCGAGTTTGACGTGGAGTCGCTAAAGCCAACATACAGGCTTCTCATCGGACTTCCCGGTAAGAGTAATGCCTTTGCGATCTCGTCCAAGCTTGGGCTTCCCGACAGGATCATCGAGGCTGCCAGCGAGCAGATAAGTACAGAGGATAAGCGCTTTGAAGATCTTATTGCAGATCTTGAGATGAGTCGCAAGACCATTGAGAATGAGCGCCTTGAGATAGAGCAGTACAAGAAAGAGGCCGAGGAACTGCGCAGAGCCCTTGAGCAGAAGACTGACAAGCTTGACCGCCAAAAGGAAGATATCCTGCGTGAAGCTCATGAACAGGCAAGACAGATACTTCAGGAAGCTAAGGATGTTGCGGATGAGACCATTAAGGTCTACAGAAAAGCAGGTCCTAACGCCTCTATGCAGGATCTTGAGAGAACAAGGACGAAGCTTAATGAGAAGATATCCGATAAGAACAAGGCTATCTCCAAGAAGAAAGAGCTGCCGGCTGATCATCAGATCCTTAAAGAGTCTCAGCTTAAACTTGGCGAGAGTGTAAAGATAGTATCCATGGGACTTAAGGGAACCATTTCTTCAAAGCCTGACAAGGACGGGAATCTCTTTGTCCAGTGCGGCATCATGAAGACCAAGGCCAACATAAGAGATCTGGTGCTTATCGGAGATGAGGATCCAAAGGCTGCCATGAAGAAGTTCTATGGAAGAAACACCTCCGGAGGCGGAAAAATGGACCTTTCAAAGGCTTCCACCATCAGGACGGAGATCAATCTTATAGGTAAGAACAGCGATGATGCAGTCGCTGCTTTGGATAAATACCTGGATGATGCTTACATGTCACATCTTAACAACGTAAGAGTCGTTCACGGAAAGGGAACAGGTGCCTTAAGGCAGGCTGTGCATCAACATCTTAAGGGGGTACCTTATGTGAAGTCCTTTAAGCTGGGTGAGTTCGGTGAGGGCGACGCAGGGGTTACAATTGTTACTTTTGTAAAGTAAGAGGGGAAACGTAAAATGGTTAGCAAACAGAAAATCTTAATCGTAGACGATGACAATAACATCGCAGAGCTCATATCTCTTTATCTGGTAAAAGAGTGTTTTGAGACCAAGATCTGCAACGACGGCGAGACGGCGATCAATACTTTTGACACATTTAAGCCAAACCTTGTACTGCTTGATCTGATGCTTCCCGGTATTGATGGATATCAGGTCTGCAGAGAGCTAAGGACCAAGAGCCAGGTGCCGGTGATCATGCTCTCTGCCAAGGGCGAGGTCTTTGATAAGGTTCTTGGCCTTGAGATGGGGGCTGATGACTACATGGAGAAGCCCTTCGATTCAAAAGAACTTGTGGCCAGAGTAAAGGCTGTCCTTAGAAGATACAAACCTCAGGTTCAGGAGGTTCAGGAGTCTGATGACAAGGTTGTAAGATATCCTGACCTTGAGATAAACATGACAAATTACTCAGTAACCTACATGGGTGAGAGAGTTGACATGCCTCCCAAGGAGCTGGAGCTTTTGTACTTCCTTGCAGCATCTCCCAATCACGTATTTACCAGAGAGCAGCTTCTTGATCAGATCTGGGGCTATGAGTACATCGGAGATACCAGAACAGTAGATGTTCATATCAAGAGACTTCGTGAGAAGTTAAATGACCACGACAAGTGGAGACTTGCTACCATCTGGGGAATCGGTTATAAATTTGAGGTACAACAGTAAATGAAACGGACCCTTTACATCAAATTTCTGCTGGCATATCTTTTGTTCGGCATATTTGGGTTTATTGTGGTTGCGACCTTCGTATATGGCATGACCTTCGACCGCCTGCGGCGTGATAAGGCAGATAACATGTACCAGGTGGCCACACAGATTGCCAACACTTATGCGGCGGATCTTTACAATTCAGAGACTTCGCTTGAGACGGTGCATGGAGAGCTTTCTTCACTGTCCAGGTACATGGATAACTCTCCCATATGGATTGTTAACCCATCGGGGCGTCTGGTTCTTGATTCCTCGAGGGTTTTGGAACCGGGAAAAGAGGTTGTGATCGAAGGATTTGACCCGACAGTAACAGGTTCAAGCTATTACACCACCGGGGATTTCTGGGGCTCTTTTAACCGAGAGATGCTCAGCGTGTTTGCTCCGATAACAGCCAATTACAAGGTTCAGGCCTACGTGGTTATTCACACATCGATGGCTGCGCTGGAGAAAAAAGCAAATACATTCCTCAACATCTCTTACCTGATGCTGATAGTTCTTTTCCTTCTGTCTCTGATAATCCTTATCTTCTTCACAGAGCTGGTGTATGTGCCGCTTCGCAAGATCACCAAAGCGACGGAGCAGTATGCAGCCGGAAATATGGGCTATGAGTTCTCTGTGGAGTCTGAGGATGAGATGGGGTATCTGGCAGCTTCCCTTTCCTACATGGCAGGTGAGATTGCGCGTCAGGAGGATGACCAGAAGAAGTTTGTGGCCAACGTATCCCACGATTTCAGATCCCCCCTCACATCCATAAGAGGTTATCTTGTGGCGATGCAGGACGGAACTATTCCGCCCGAGATGCACGAGAAGTACCTGGGGATAGTAATTAACGAGACAGACAGACTGACCAAGCTCACCAACGAGCTTCTTACTCTAAACAACATGAGTACCAAGGGAAGACTCCTTAATAAGACTGACTTTGATATCAATGCAGTCATAAGGAAGGTTGCTGAGTCCTTTGGCGGAACCTGCATAGACAAAAAGATTGCAATAGAGCTGGTGCTCACAGATGACAAGATGCTTGTAAATGCTGATGTCGACAAGATCCAGCAGGTGCTCTACAATCTTGTGGATAATGCCATCAAGTTCAGTCACAACGACTCTTCCATTAAGATTGAGACCACTGAGAAGCACAGCAAGGTCTTTGTTTCAGTCAAGGATAGCGGTATCGGAATTCCCAAGGAAGATTTAAAGCTTGTTTTTGACAGATTTTATAAGTCCGACGCCTCAAGAGGTAAGGATAAGAAAGGCACCGGCCTTGGCCTTGCGATTGTAAAAGAGATCATCAAGGCCCACGACGAAAATATCAATGTTATCAGCACCCAGGGAGTTGGAACTGAGTTCATCTTTTCGCTCCCTAAGTCTGCAGCGATGGATGCTGATGACGAGGAGTAATAAATGCACATAGTACTGCACCAGCCGGAGATTCCTCAGAATACCGGCAATATCGGAAGAACCTGCGTCGCAACAGGCACAAGTCTTCATCTTATAGAGCCCCTGGGATTTCGTCTCGGGGAAAAAGAGCTAAAAAGAGCCGGGATGGATTACTGGGATAAGCTCGATGTCACAAGATACATGGACTACCGGGATTTTATGGAGAAGCACCCCGGGGCCAGGATATGGTACGCCACCACCAAGGCAAAGCGCACCTACGCCGAAGCGAACTTTGGCATGGACGACTTTATCATGTTCGGAAAAGAGAGCGCGGGAATTCCGGAGGAGATCCTTGTGGACAATGAAGAGACCTGCATCAGGATTCCAATGGGTGAGGATATAAGATCGTTGAACCTGTCCAATTCTGTTGCGATTGTGCTCTATGAGGCCCTCAGACAGAATGACTTTGCAGGGCTTGAAAGAGAGGGCGAGCTTCACAGACTGCATTGGCGAACGTAGTGAGAGGTTATAAATGGGAAAAGAAAATTTTCTTTATAAGAAGGACGATGTTCTGACGGTGGACATCGTTGATATCGGAAACGACGGAGAGGGCATAGGCAAAATTGATGGCTATACCCTCTTTATTAAAGATGCGGTAATTGGCGATAGGGTCAGTGCCAAGATCATGAAGGCTAAAAAGAACTACGCCTATGCTCATCTTGAAAAGGTGCTTGAGCCGTCGGAGTTCAGGCAGGAAGCAAGGTGCCCTATTGCCCGTCAGTGCGGAGGCTGCCAGATCCAGAATATGACATATGAGAGGCAGCTTGAGTTTAAACAGAACAAGGTTCGCAACAACATCGTACGCCTGGGCGGCTTTGACGAGGCTTTTGTCGACAGCGTCATGGAACCCATCATCGGTATGGACGAGCCTTGGAGATACAGGAACAAGGCCCAGTACCCGATCGGTATGGGGAAGGATGGAAAGCCCGTTGCAGGCTACTATGCAGGAAGAACCCACAGCATTATTCCTGTCAAGGATTGTCTTATCGGGGTAAAAGAGAACCGGGAGATCCTTGACGTTATTCTCTCGCACATGGGGAAATACAAGATTTCTGCCTACGACGAAGTCAGTGGCAAGGGGCTTTTAAGGCATGTGCTGATCAGGAAGGGATTTACCAGCGGTCAGATCATGGTGTGCCTTGTGATCAATTTCTCCGGAAAAGGAACAGAGTATATTCCCGGGCAGAAGGAGCTTACGCATAGACTGTCTGAGATTGACGGAATGACCAGCATTTCCGTCTCCATAAATACCGAGAAGACTAACGTGATCATGGGGCTTAAGATTCATACAATCTGGGGAGCGGATACTATATCTGATACTTTATGCGGCCTTGAATTTGAGATTTCGCCGCTGTCTTTTTATCAGGTTAACCCTGTCCAGACACAGAAGCTCTATGGACAGGCTATAGAGTATGCACATCTTACGGGAAAAGAGACTGTCTGGGACCTATACTGTGGAATCGGAACCATCTCTTTGTCCATGGCAAAGGCAGCAGGCCATGTCTACGGCGTTGAGGTTATTCCGGATGCCGTTCAGGATGCCAAGAGAAATGCTGACAGGAATGGACTTGATAATGCGGATTTCTACTGTGGTAAGGCTGAGGAAGTCCTGCCAGAGTTTTATGAGAAGAGGAGGCTTGGTGCAGATGGCGATATCGTGTCAGATGCTGTACTTCATCCTGACGTCATCGTTGTAGATCCTCCCCGTAAAGGGTGCGACAGCGCCTGCCTTGAAACCATGCTCAAGATGCAGCCGGATCGCATCGTCTATGTAAGCTGCGACTCCGCAACGCTCGCAAGAGACCTTCGTATCCTGTGCGACGGCGGCTATGAGATAAAGAAGGTGCGCCCCTGCGATATGTTTAGCTGGAGCGTGCATGTGGAAACAGTCGTTCTCTTAACGAAAACGACTGATAAGGAAGTTTGAGTTTAGAGAACCGGTTGGTTTGGCGACTTATATTGGTTTCAACAGGTGCCCGTAGTGGGTTTTTCCTGTTGAGAATGTTGTTTTTATCAATTCCAACAGATGATTTTAGCTGGATCTCTCTGTTGGGAATGGAGTT
>ODAI013749115.1_pt1 | contig 23839 bp, 18 predicted proteins | sample 1539321 | NCBI WGS metagenome assembly ODAI01 (sample SAMN02144231, study PRJEB22623) | gut metagenome | biome: sheep rumen | host: Ovis aries | place: New Zealand | reverse complement strand
TTCTTTGCATTGATGCGCAGGCCCACTTCATTTTCAATCAGATGATTGATTTCCGGAGTTTTGAGCAGGTCGCTGTAGGTCTTGTATTCCAGACCGCTTTCCCTTGCAAAGCCTTCAACTTCATCTTTTTCAGGTACGATAAGGGCTGCAAGATAGCGCTGGTCCTGACCGACAACAACTGCCGTCTGAATGTAGCGTGACTCCTGGATTTTCATTTCGATAGGAAGCGGTTCTACATTTTCTCCGCCCAGCTGAACAATCGTGTCTTTTGCACGACCACGGAGCACAATTTCGTTGTGGCGGGTGAGGATTGCAATATCGCCGGTGTTAAACCATTCGTCCTCGTTGATTGCCTTTTTGGTCAGGTCGGGGCGCTTGTAATAGCCTTTCATTACCGTGCCGCCCTTAATTTCCAGAACGCCTTTTTTGCAGCGTCCCAAATCTTTTCCTGTCTCAAAGTCCACAACGCGGGCTGAAATGCCACGGATAGGAGAACCAACGTTTCCAAAGACAGGCTTTTTAATGGGGCGCACAGAAATAATCGGTGCGGTTTCAGTAAGTCCGTAACCTTCTACAAGTTTTACGCCGATTGCCCAGAAGAAAGCGTCTACTGCACGGGGCAAAGCTCCACCGCCTGCAACGCCCGCCCTGAAGCCTGTTCCCAGCATTGCCTTGATTTTGCGGAATACCAGTACATTTCCAAGCAGTTTAATCGGATAGAGCACCAGCCAGGGAATGACGAAGCCGGGCCACTGAAGCCAGCGTTTGTCTATGCCAAAGCGTGAAGTCTTGTCAAAAAGCACGCGGTCAATTTTTGAATGAATCAGGGCAACACGAACGAAGAAACGGAAAAGCATGTAGACAATGCCGCCAGTCTTTCTCATGTTGCGGTAAATGCCGTCGTAAACAGCCTCAAATACGCGGGGAACTGCAGGAAGAACCTGGGGATTCAGGTCTTTCAAATCTGCCAGCAGAATGGGACCAATCGGTTTTGAATAACAGATGGTTGCCGCCTGGCTCAGAACAACATATTCTACCGCACGCTGGAAAGCATGCCATACAGGAAGAACCATCAGTCCGCGGTCTCCCGGATAAAGGAAAATGCGCTCATCAACTTCGTCCAGCTGGGTGATAAAGTTGCCGTTAGAAAGCATAACGCCCTTGGGCTGGCCGGTCGTTCCCGAAGTAAAGATAATCGTTACGATGTCGTCCCAGTCACCTTTGTCAATTTCTTCATCAACTTTGTCGGGATTCTGCTCGTTGTAAGCCTTTCCCTTTGTGATGATATCGTTAAAGGTCAGAAGTTCAACCTGAGCCTCTTTTGCCGTATTGTTGTCTTTGTCTGTAGGCTCTTCAAAAGAAATGAGAGTCTTTACCAGTGGCAGCTGTTCGCGGAGGGCAAGAATTTTCTGAATCTGTGCAGAATTTTCAACAATTACAATTCTACATTCCGCAAAAGAAAGGATGTATGCCAGATCATTGGGGGTGGCATCACAACCGCGCGGCACATCTACTGCACCAATTGCCATAATGCCCATGTCTGCGTGTTCCCATTCCCAGCGGTTGTCGCTGATAAGACCGATATGGTCGCCGCGCTCTACGCCCAGCGAAAGAAGACCGCCTGCAAAATCAAGGGCGTCCGCATAGGCATCCTTGTAAGAAATGGGCGTAAATTTTCCGTCCTGCTTGTATAACTGATAGGCAATTTCGGGATAATCCTGAGCCTGTTTTCTAAAAATTTTTACCAGTGTCTTTTCCATTTATGCTGCTCCATTCCTTATTATTTCTTCAGAAGATTGCAAAACTGCTCTATCAATGTGTCGATTTCAGAAAAATCAGGTTCTCCGCCAGGAATTGAGGCAAACAAAGTGTCTGCACCTGTTTCCGGATTTGAACGAATCTGAACTTTTTTGTCCGTGAGATAGATGTCCAGAATATCCCGCACGGTACTTGCAAAAATCACTGCATAGCCTTTTGCGGACGCTGCATCCAGACTTTTAATTTTTTGTGCATCAGAAAGTGCGGTGAGGGCAGAAACAGTCTGCTCAATCAGTTTATTCCGCGTTTCAGAAACGATTGCCGCCGACTGATTTGAAAAATATTTTTCACTTTCTACAAAAACATATACCTGCAGAAGGGGTTCTTTTTCATTCAGTTTAATCCAGCGGTTTACAATGCCTTTGAGCACGGTTTCAGCGGGATATTTTTGTGCAGTTGCCGTCATGTCTGCCGGGATAAAACTGGTTTTTCTCAGCAAATCACCGCAATAGGCGATTGTGTCTTCTATCATGGCATCGCGGCTTTCGTAGTGATTGTAAAGTGATGCCTTTTTGATTCCCAGTTTTTCAGAAATATCTGCAAGGGAAGTTCCGCCAACACTCTTGTCAAATGCAGAGTCCAGAACTGCCCGGATTATTTTTTCTTTTGTGATTTTTTCACCAACAGCCATTTTTTCTCCCATACTTTTCCCGTTTCCCCACGAAACAGAAAAACTACCGATTATTAGTTTAATACGAGTATATCTATTTGTCAACGGAGTAGCCTGCTGACTGCTGACAGAATGATAAAGCAAGCCAGCAAAAAACCAAACAGCAAACAACTCTTCTTCATACATTACCTCCAATAAAACAATAAAAAAGAAAGAAAAAGACTTGAATTATGCTAGGTCAGTTTTTCTAATTTGTCAAATTTTTTTGATTATAGATGAGCAGACTTTTTCGCCGTCCATGGCAGAAGAAACAATTCCGCCGGAATAGCCGCTTCCTTCTCCCGCAGGATAGAGTCCTTTAAGTGCTGTGCATTCTCCGCTTTCTTTTTCACGTAAAATGCGGACAGGGGTGCTGGTGCGGGTTTCGCTGGCGATTAAAAGAGCTTCGTTGCAGATAAAACCCCGCATGTTTTTGTTAAAGTCCTTAAAGCCCGCCTGCAGACGGGAAGCAATCTGTTCAGGAAGCCACTCATCCAGGCGGCTGGCTACAAGACCGGGCGTATAACTGGTGCGCGGTAAATCTGCCGAGTCCCTGTGTTCAAGAAAATCCGTAAGCCTTTGTGCGGGCGCCTGCTGACCATTTCCGTGGCGGGCAGTTTCTGCTTCAAGCCAGCTGCGCCAGTAAAGGCCTGCCAGTGCCGGACAGCCGTCCTTTTGCGCCCGCTCCCTGAATTCGGCAGGAATGTCTTCCGGGCGGGTTTCCACAACGATTGCACTGTTGCTCCAGCGGCTGTTGCGGGCGGCACCAGACATTCCGTTTATGACAATTTGTCCCGGAGCCGTACTGCTAGGTACGACAAATCCGCCCGGACACATACAAAAACTGTAGACACCGCGCCCGTCTTCCTGCGCCGTAAGCCGGTATTCTGCCGCCTGGGCCATCGCTTTTCCATGAAACTGAATTCTGTCGATAAGTTCTCTGGGATGTTCCACGCGCACGCCAACGGCGAATATTTTTTCTTCCAAGGCATCGGGTGCAGCTTTTGCAATCATTTCGTATACATCATTTGCGGAATGACCGGTAGCAAGTACGACCGCATCCGCATGCAGAGTCTCTTCTGCACCCGTTTTGGTATTTTTAGTCTTTACGCCTGTAATGCAGAGTCCGTCTGACTCTTTTTTTGTTTCAAAGCCAATGCATTTGGTGTCAAAAAGAAATTCGCCGCCACATTCTATGATTTTTGCCCTCATATTGTTGATAATCTGGGGCAGTTTGTCGGTGCCGATGTGGGGATGTGCGTCGGTCAGAATGGCGGGATTGGCACCAAAAGCCACAAAGATGCGCAGGATTCTGCCGATATCTCCCCTTTTATTGCTGCGGGTATATAATTTGCCATCGCTGAAAGTACCTGCGCCGCCTTCGCCAAAACAATAATTGCTGTCTGCGTCCACATGGCCTCTGGTACTGATGGCGGCTATGTCTTTTTTTCGTTCACCGGTTACGGAACCACGCTCAATGATAAGGGGTTTAATGCCAGCTTCCAGAAGGCGTAGTGCGCCAAAGAGCCCCGCAGGACCTGCCCCCACCACAGCAACAAGCCGCTTTCCGTCTGCCTTTTTCCATACAGGCAGTTCGCTTGCATCTGAATCAGGTTTTTCACCGATGTACACTTTATAGCGCATGACAAGTTTGAGCTTACCGCGCCTGGCATCAATCGATTTCTTTACGAATACAGGAATAACTTCATCAGAGGAAGCAGAAATGCCTTTTTCCGCAAGAGCAAGTAAAATCTTATCTTTTATAAAAGCCTGGCGCTTTTCATCTTCCGGACGAATTATTACAGAAAGCTCTGTTACCATGCCTTACATCAAACCTTGAACAAGTCAATCTGAGAACCAATCAGCTCGATAGACTGTCCCATGGCTTCGGAAATATCACCCAGCGTATTGCCATTGTCTTTAATCTGACGGGCACCGTCTGCCATTTCTGTAACGCTGGTCTTGATTGCGTCGGTTGCTTCCTGCAGAGATTTTACTTCATCCAGAATTGCCTTGTTTCCTTCGCTCATTTCTTCAGAAGAAGTGCGGACTTCCACCGTGCTGTTGTTCATCATGTGCAGGGCATCGGTAATCTGCTTGCTGCCCTCTTCGCTTTCCTGCATTGCTCCGCGAATCTGACGAACCAGCTGGTCAGTTTCCTGAATATTGTGGCGCACAGTACCAAACGCCTGCTTTGCTTCGGAACTAGCCGCAACGACTGCTGAAACCAGGTCGCTGATGTTCTTTAATTCTTTGCCGATAGACTTAGATTCTGCCGCTGAAGTTTCTGCCAGAACACGGATTTCATCAGCTACAACACCAAAGCCCGCTCCAGCCTCGCCCGCATGTGCCGCTTCAATGGCGGCGTTCATGGAAAGCATATTTGTCTGAGAGGCAATCTTTGCAATCGCCTTGTTTGCCTTAAAGAGCATCTGGCTCTGTTCTTCAATAAGAACAATCTGACGGTTTACGGCTTCCTGTTTTTCCACACCGTTCTGGGCTGCATCTTCCAGAGCAAGGAAGGAATCTGCCATTTTTTCTGTACTGCGGGTAACGGATGCGATATTTCCCAGCATCTGCTCAACAGCGGAACTTGCCATGGAAACACCTTCTGACTGATTTCCAATCAGGCCGTTCAGGTTTTCAATATTCTTTGCAATCTGTGTTACTGCACCAGCCGTCTGCTGTACGCTCTGGCTCTGATTGTCAATCTGTCCGATAACACTGTCGATGTGACCAAGAATCTGGTTGATTGAGTTACCGGTTTCCAGAGTGGTGTGCTGCATGCTGCCGTCTATATCAATCAGGTTTTCTTTGGACTCTTTTACACCGCTGATAATCATGCGGAGGTTTTCTGTAAAGGTGTTAAAGCCCTGTACAACATCACCGATTTCATCTTTTGTCTTTACTTCAATTTTTTTGGTTAAATCAGCATCTCCGGTAGCGATTTCCTTGATTGAATCTTTTAGCGCCTGAAGAGGACGAAGAAGAATATGCAGGTAAAGGCCGGTAAAAATCAGCAGCAGGATTGCGATGATTGAAGTGATAAGTGCAATGGCGATACCACTCTTTTTTGCACCTGCCTGTATTTCTACTTCCGGAATGGCAACGCCCAGTGACCAGGGAGTTCCGTAAATGGGAGAGTAGAACATGTAATCTGTCTTTCCGGTAGCCTTGTTCTTTACAATTCCACTTCCTTCTTTTCCGTAAATCATGTCGTCAGCCACTTTGTAGTAGCCGATTAAACCAGATGCTTCATCTCCCGCTTCATAGAAGTTCTGTCCCACAGAGTCAGAATCAGGATGGGCAATAATTGAACCGTTGCCGTCCAGTGCAAAGATGTAGCCGTTACCAGAAATTTTAATTCTGCCGATTTCGTTTTCTGCAATGGTGACGGGAATTGCGCCAACAAAGATACCAAAAACATTGCCGTTTTCATTTACCGCAGAAACAGTTACATAGAAGACTTTTCCGCCTGTTACACTGTCGTCAGAAGGATTGCTGATATATTCGTCTGCACCCTTTGTCAGAATCTGATTGAAAAAGTCTTTGGAACTGACATCCACTTCCTGACCTGTAGATGTGTACATATTGCCTTCCGCATCACAAATACCTACATAGTCAAAATCAACATTAATCAGCTGTGTGTTTTCCATCATGTAGTCACGCACGGCATCAATATCACCGGTAAGGAAGACATTTGCCTTGGTGAATACGCGCAAATCTTTGTAATAACTGTTAAGCCAGTAGGAAACCGCCGTAGAACTTTCTGCCGCAACTGTTGTGTTAAAGTCACGGTATGTCTTGATGTCATTTTTAGTAATGGATGAGCGAAGAATGGCGATAAGTGCAGAGAAGAATACAATCATCAGGACAAGAAGAGCTACTTCAAATTTAAAGGCAAATGTTTCTGTCCATTTTTTGTGAGGAACTTTGGGCTTTTTCTCTTTGGGCACCTTTACTTTCTTTTCTTTCGGTACTTTAATCTTTTTTTCTCTCATAGCTATCTCCCAAAAAAGTCTCTCTACTAGCATATATTATACTTCATTTATCGGAATAATGCACTTTTTTTTGACAGAATGTTTGTTCGTCCGCTCGCAAATCAGACATCTCTGGACTGCGGGCGATTTGCTTTATTTGTGGTAGTGCGTTCCGCATTGCAGAATCTCAACATAAGATTTTTCATTTTCTTCTACAATTCTGTAAACGATGCGATTAAAATCGTCAATTCTCCGACTCCAGTATCCTGACAAATCATCTTTTAAAGGCTCTGGTTTTCCGATTCCCACATAACCGTTTCGGTCAATATCTTTTAAAATGGAATCCAATTTTTTTACGAGTTTTTTATCGGAATGAAGATTCAAAAAATCTTCCCATGCTTCATCAGTCCAAAGTTTGTCCATTAATTAACCTCACTGATTTCGTGCTTTGTGAGTTTTCCCTGGCGTGCATGTTCCAAAGACACTTTGAGCCGTGCCTGATTATCTTCGCTCCAAAACGGGTCAGCTTTAATCTCAAACGGAATGCGGCTTTCTCTGAGGCAAGCCGTCATAAACATATTCACCGCCGCTGTCACCGAAATTCCGATGGATTCGCAGAATCCTTCAAAAGAATATTTTCGCTCGTCATTTGTCCGAATGCTCATCGTTGCCATATTTTGCCTCCAAAACGCTTGTTTTATTCATGCAATATAATACATTGTAACACATTGTGCGACAAAATGCAAATGGATTTATGACATGACACAAAAAAACAGGGCTGTCCGTTTTGGGCAACCCTTTTTTTGACGCTTTTTGCGGCAGCAAAATCTGACTAGTAGGTGTACTTCCAGAAGACCGGTACTGCAAAACCGTAACTCTTGTTCTGATAACCGGCTTCAAAGCCTGCACCCAGTTCGTGATGCTCGTTTACCGCAAAGGCAAGTCCTGCACCACCCATGTAGGCATTTTTGAAGGTTGAGCCACCATCTGCCCTGTCATCAGGTGTAAAATCGGAAAGGATTTTTCCCGTCAGAGCCAGGGTAAGTTGCTCGGTAAGTCCCAGGTCAAATTCCAGGGCGCCGTAGATATCATGGGTTTCATTTGCCAGTTTGGAATCTTCACTAAAGTTTGTTACGCCTTCAGCAGTAATTGCAAATCCCTTGCCTTCATAGGTCAGCACAGCGTTAAAGAGATTCTGGCCCCCAACACCGCCAACAACAGTCAGATAGTTGATGAAGTCACTGTAGCCGTCTCCTTCCTTGTTGTATTCATAGCCAAAGCCCAGGTTCAGGTTTTCTACAGCACCAAAAAGATTGGGGAATCCCACGGTACCGCCGAGTTTGCGTGCATCGTTGTTGATGATGTTTCCTGCACTGAAACTGATTTCAAAGAGTTCATGTTCATACATGGCACCCAGACCAAAATTGAATTTATTGTTGTTTCCTTCGCTGTCCTTTCCATTAAAATAGTTAGGCGCAACAACAGCGTAGGTAGCGTCATTCAAATACCAGTCAATAGGAACAGTTGCCGCAATTTTCAGCGCACCACCCAGAGGAGAAGGAGCATACCAGGCGGTAAAACCGTTGCTGCCGATGTTACCTGACTGCAGGTCATCATCATAAATGGGCAGGGTTGAAGGCCATGCCACGATATTTTCCCGGAATGCCAGACCAATCTGTTCTATCGGACGGAATTCTACCCATGCGTCTTTCAGTTCGCCGGCAAGACCGTAGGTTTCACCGCCAAAATCCATAAAGTATACAATGCCTTTTACCTGACCAGACAATTTTTCTGATTCAAGCTGCAGGTCAAACTTGTTCTTTACCGGAGCAAAGAATTTTACGTTTTCATCGGCTGCATCATCATGACCCCAGAAAGCGTCTTCCATATACAGTTTGTTTGTAAAAGAAATCTCTGTCTCTGCAAAAGCAAAGCCCGTTGCTGCCAGTAATGCGGCAAAACTCATCATCAATTTTTTCATTTTTTTCATTCCTCTATTATTTTTTTATCCGATTGTTTTGTTTTTTCTTATGCGCCTGCCAGTTCTTTTACGGCTGCCAGGTCTGCGTCTTCTGGCGTAAGATGAGCTTTTACTGCACCTGCCAGTGTGGCACCAGCTCCACTTACCCTGTCGCTCCAGTCAGAAATCCACTGACCTTCACCCCAGTCGTATGAACCGAAAAGCCCGACTTTCTTTCCGCTCAAAGAACCTTCAATGCCGGAAAAGAATGTCTCCATAGAATCTTCCAGCTGTTCCGCACCCATTGCCGGGCTTCCAAGCAGAATCAGGTCTGCGGCCAGTGTTGCGGCGGCATCTGCCGTGTCTGCGGTCGCAAGCGTTACTTCACGGCCTGCTGACTTTGCAGCTTCCTCGGCCGCCTGAGCCAGCGCTTCAGTGTTACCGGTTGTGGATGCATAAACGATAGCAACTTTCATACTAAACCTCCATTTATGTAGTCATGCATTTTTTGTGACTTTATAGGTCACTTTGTATTTTTTTGCCGCAGATGGAACAGAAAGTCCGTCTGCCAGCCATTTCATGCACGTCTCGGTGCATGTTTTGTACATATTCATACGGTGCAGGGCATCTTCCAGATTTCCGTACACTTTCCAGGTGCCACTGTACTTTGAGCCTTTTGCTCCCTGCAGTTCAAAGCCCACAACATCTTCAAGCGGATAGCCCAAAAAGAGGCCAACTTCATGAGGAAAATCCCTGCTGACGGCAAGGCGGTGAAGGAGTTCTGCCAGTACGGCCGCAAATCCTTTCTGCACAGGATAGCCTTTGCCTGCCAGATAAAGGGCATTTTGCCGGTTCATGCAGACCTCTTCCAGAAGATTTTTATCATACACAAAGAAAAGAAAGCGGCCGTCAGATTTTTTGAGGGGGACAAAAAATGTCTGGTCTTTAGAAAAGTAAGGACGCCACTGATGAAGTTTTTCAAAGCCGGAAGCGTAATTCTTTCCGTTCATCGAAAAAAGACAGGCCGGTTTTATACCGCAAAGGGCAGGTGCACCGCAATGAATGATCGTCTCATCAAAGCCCATCAGATTACTCCAGAAAAAAAATGGCGGGGTAAACCTGAAACAGTCTAAAGCAGTTTACCCCGCCACATTGAGGTACTAGTTAGCAATATCTAACTTCGATTGTTAGCATATACTAACGCTAGTTTTATGTCAATAACTTTTCCGGTTGAAAATGATGTTTTTTTTTGCTACATTTATGCCATGATGAAGATAGAAAAAACCATTCTCATCTTTATGCTCCCGCTTCTTTTTACATCATTTGTATTTTCCCAGGAGCAAGGGACATCGGAGAAAGAAGAGACTGAAGAAGCCCTAATCAGAGAAATCAAGATAGACGGTCTAAAGAAAACCCGTGATTCTTACATGCAGCAGATCCTTAAAAAATACAAGGACATGCCGGAAAGCCAGGTAGATACGGTGGAAGTAGAAACCCTGCTGCACGAACAGAATCTTTTTTCTGAAATTGATGTAGAAATACGTCATAACGAAAATGATGAACTGCAGCTACACGTCACCGTAAAGGAAAAGATTTCATTTTTACCCCTGCCTTTCATTGCATATTCCAGCCAGACAGGTGTAATGGGCGGAATCATGCTCATGGATACCAATGCCTTTGGCGTAAAGGACAATTATATTGTAGGCGGTATTTTTTCCAGAGACATGCAGATGGGAGTGATGTCATTTTCCAAGCCGTCACTTTCTCTTACAAAACCAGGCTTTACCATCAGTGCTAATTTTGCCCACCGCGGAAACACATATCAGGACAGTCATCAAAAAGATATGCTGGAATTCTCTTCCATTGGCGGAGGAGCAGGCATAGCCATTACAGACAAACTGACTGAACATACTTCAGCATCTGTCGGACTCCGCTATGCATACCGCAATATTGATGTAGACAGCAGTTCTAAGGCTTATGAAGACGAACTGAAAACCCACCATGCCTTTACCATAAACGCAGGCTGGGGATTAAGCATTCCCGTTCACAATGACTGGTTTCTTTCTACAAAGAGTCTGAAAGTGAGCGGAGACGCCGTATTCTTTACCACAGGAGAAAAGGCTCAGAGCATAACGGGACAGATTTCCATTCAGCAGCCGCTTCCCATTACACGCCTGCGCCTTTTGGGTCAGGTTTCTGTACTCTACACTCATGACGCAAACAAAGTGCTCTGGCCCACCCAGAATGCAGTCGGAGTAAGCATCATGCCGGCAAAATTCCACGCACCTCAGATGGGTGGCTTTACCTGTGGTCTTGAAGTTGGTCTTGCCAGAACATCAATTGCAACTTTTTCTGTATACGGATTATATGAAGGAATTGTTACCAAAGACTGGGATGACGAGCGCATTGTTCATCAGGGGTATTCTGCCGGCGCAAAAATGTATCTGGCAAAGATTTCATTTCCAGCCATGTCACTGGGCTTTTTCCACAACGTTACCACAAACCGCATGAAATTTACTGTGTCAGCAGGTATGTCATACTAAGAGCCAGTCCACGCCATTTTTTCCGCTGAAGACGCGCACTTTACAGGACTCCCTGCCGCAGTTTTTTGCAAAAAATGCCAGATCCATGGCGTATTCACTCATAATATCGTCCGGGTGATAGTGCAGGGAGATTCTGCTTTCCCTGCCGTCTGCCGTACAGCGGCTCAATGCGTTGTTCATCAAAATGACATCTTCAGCTGCGGGAAGCATTTTTTCCAGATGCCTTTCCTTGTACTGGGCACGGACAAAGGCAAGCTGCAGGCGTTCTATCGCAAGATCTTCTTTTTCATTCTTTCCTGCTGCAAGGGGATTTTTTTTGACATAGTCCGCAAATTCTTCAAAGAAAGTGCTTGCCTTTTTGTGAAGGGGAAAGAGTATTGTATTGAACCAGGGAACAGCGCGTCCGTCATTGTAAAAAAGATTTACGGCCTTTGCGAGAGAATCTGCTTTTGTTAAATCCTTTTCGCTGAACTGGGGCGTGCGCAGAACATGATAGGGAGGCTCTTTTTCCCATTCCAGACCAAATGAAGCCGCATCATCATGAAGAGTTGTGCCGGGAAGCACGCTCAGGCAGAAGAGTTCCAGATTGTTGGGATAGAGGCTGAGGGCAAAATCAATGCTGCGGCAAAAGCCCGCATACGTGTCGCCGGGTAAGCCAAAGATAAGGTCAAAACCAAAAGTAACGCCTGCTTCATTCAGAAAGCCGATGTTGCGGGTAAAGAGTTTTTTGTCCAGAGTGCGGTGAACATTTTTGAGCACGGCGGGGTCTGCACTTTGCAGGCCAATCTGCAGGGCACAGGGAATGCCGGCAAAAGCCTCTGCAAGTTCCCGGTCAATAAATTCTGCCCTTGCTTCAAAATAAAAGAACATTCCCGGGGCCTTTCTGGCAATCATACGCAGCATGTCTATTGCCCGTTTTTTGTTTGCATTGTAAGTGGGATCCAGTACAAAGACCTGGGGAATCTTTTTTCTGGCAAAGAGTTCTATTTCTTTTTCCAGCCTGTTCAGGGGAAAATATGCGATTTTCTGCTCACCCTTGCTTTCATAGCAATATGAGCACTTAAAGGGACAGCCCCGCGCCAGTTCCCAGAGGGCACCGCCATATTTTGCCGGGTCAAGAGTACCGTCCAGATAGGGAGAAGAAAGTTCCTGGGGAAGACAGGGAAGGGCCCGGGTTATACCTGATTTTTCTGACTGGGAGCGGAGGGAATAAATTCCGGGAATGGGTTTAAGTGCCGGCTCTCCGCATGATGAAGTCTGGGATTCTCCGGCAGCCAGAAACAATTCTTCCAGCAGAGCGGGAACTGCTCCCTCGCCCTGACCGGCAATAGTGTAGTCAAACTGAGAAAAAGCCCTGGGATTTGCCGTTACTTCCGGGCCACCCGCAATGCAAAGGCAGTCAGGGAGAATTTTTTTTACTTCTCCGGCAACGGCTTCCAGAAGCACATGATTCCACACATAGACGCTGAAGCAGAGGGCCCGGGGCTTTTCTTTTGCAAGACTGTCTGCTATAAAAACAGCTTTTTCAGCATCGCCGGAAAGACGGCTCAGTGCTTCATCTTCCAGCGAATAGTCCTGCAGGGAAACAGAAAACTTCCCCGCCGTTCGCGAATCAGATTTGATTGCGCTGGCTATACAGGCAGCTCCCAGCGGAAGCCCCTGAGGGGAAGTTTCTACGAGCAGCGTCGTGCAGATAATGTGGGGAAGCATTATTTGTTTTTGTTGATGATTCTGTCTTCGCAGCTTCCGTCAGCAATATCAATAAAGCGAACAAAGAGTGAAACTTTGTTTTCTTCGTTCAGACTCTTCCAGACAGTGTTGGTAAAGGTGTCGATATCGCCTTCAATCGTAACCAGTTCCGGCTCGCCTTCAAAACTCGGAAGGGGATTTCCGTCTCCCATGTATGTATGGATGAATCTTCCAACGCCTGCCTTGGGATTTGAATAGGCGTAGGTAAAGCGGTTGCAGCTTGCGGGGTCTCCGTTGTCGCTCTTTAAGATAGACATGGCAAAATTGTATTCACCCTTTTCCACATGCATGATACCGCTGATACGGGGCGTGTAGTTTGGTGCATCCGGTTCAAATTCGCGGCAGCGCAGGCTGTGTTCAAAAGTCTGCTGCTTGTCCATGTTTTCGTAGATGGTGTCAGTCTGGTCGCCGTTGGTGACGATGGTTTTGTTTCCCAATACGCGGACGGGAGCGTAGATAATCAGACTGGGGTCTTTCATCTTGCTGGGGTCAAAAGCCTGGGTGCGGATGCCATTGCCGTCTTTTACGAAGACGCGGTTGCGGCTGTTTTCGCTACGACCCATAATGAAATATGCGGTAACTGCTTTTTTTCCGTCAGCAGAACGACCGATAACAATGCCACGTCCAGGATAAGATGTAGCAGAAAGAGCGCTTTCAAGTGACTGTACTTTCATAAACAGAAAATCTCCAAAAGAAAAATATCTATCCCCATTATGCCCGCAAAAGCACTTTGTAGCAAGTAGCGGGAGGTCAGCAGAAACATCGGCTGTAAAGCCAGTTGCAGCGGGAGGCCAGCAGACATTTGCGGGCAAAAAGGCTTACGCGAACAAATCAGTAGTCTGCAGCCACTGGCTTACGGCAGCAGCTTCCTTGTCCAGCGCCCGGTCGTCCTGAACAAAGGCACTCATTTTGCGTACTTCCTCATACACTTTGCGGCTGAAGGAACCAAAATGTTCCGGACCGATTAAATCCATTGCCTGACAGGCAGCCAGCATGTGCACGCCCAGCTGCAGGTAAATCAGGTTAATCTGGTCGCGGAGTTTGCGTGCACTGATTGTTCCCATGGAAACCTTATCCTGATTCAGGGCTTCGGTGGGACTGGAAGTAATACTGATTGGGTTTGTATAGCTCTGTACTTCACCGCGAATGGCACTGATTGTTATCTGGGCTCCCTTGAATCCCAGGCGTAAACCTGCGCGCGGGTCATCATCTTTTGTATAAGGAATCAGATTTTCCGTAAGTCCGTTAAATTTGCCGTCAATAATCAGTTCTGCCTGCTTGTCTGCCAGATCACTGATATTTGCCAGGGCAATGCGCAGGTAGTCACAGCTTGCACAGATATGGCCGCCGTAAAAGTTTCCCGTGTTGTAGAGGGCCTGGGCATCAATATCTACCAGAGGATTATCATTTGCAGAGTTGATTTCCTGCTCAATCCACTGGCGGGTTATGGAAAGCGTATCACGGAGAACGCCGTTAATCTGGGGTGCACAGCGGATTGAATAGCGGGACTGAATTTTCTTGTTACGCTTCTGGTAACTCTTTCCGTCCATCGTACCCATTTTCTGCAGAAACTGCTCATAGTTATCCGCCCGGTCAGAATCCTGCAGAATCTTGTAGACATACTCTGCACTTTCTATCTGTCCGGGATGATTTTTTATTTCGCTCACCTTGCGGCGGAAAGGCACTTCCGTTCCATTCATGATTTCGGTAGTCACTGCCGTCAGGAAGTCAGAAATGTTTGCAAGGCGGGAAGCCTTTTTCCATGCCAGGGAAGCTATTGCCGTCATCACTGAAGTTCCGTTCATAATGGCAAGGCCTTCTTTTGCCTGCAGGGGAAGAACTTCAATGCCTTCTGCCTGCAGGGCTTCTTTTGACGGCACAATTTTTCCCTTGTAATAAACATCCCGCTCTCCATACATTATCGCCGCCAGATAGGAAAGAGGTGTTAAATCACCAGAGGCACCCACAGAACCAAGTTCCGGAATGACCGGGATTATATCTTTTTCCAGCAGTTTTTCCATAAAGCGGGCAAGTTCTACGCGAATTGCTGAATGTCCGCCCTTTACATTTCCATTCAGACGGCAAAGCACAACCGCGCGGCCTTCTTCGTGGCTCAGTTTTTGTCCCAACCCAATGCCGTGATAGGTAACAATGACATGCTGCAGTTCATTTGCCTTTTCGGTACTAATCTGATTGTCGCAGGAATCACCAAAATTCGTCGTTACGCCATATGTGGGATATTTTTTTTCGATATAGCTCATCAAAAAATCGCGGGATTTTTTTAAGGTTTCAATAAATTTTTTGTCATCACACAGGCGGACATTTGCTTTTCCTGCCGCCACATCACATACATCTTCAATAGTAAGACCCTGACCATTTACAACTATCGTTTTCATTTTTTTCCTGTTAATTGAATAGAATTTTGTAAAAAAGTATCTTACAAATCATTATTTTAATCAACAAGGAGAAATGCAGGTTTCAAATTGCAGCAATTACAAAAAATGTAAAAAAAAATATTTCGCTTGACAATATTATATTTGATACAATATAATCTAGTTAAATAAAAGCTACGGAGGCGAAATTATGGCTATTTATGATTACACAGTTACAGACAGAAAGGGAAACGAAGTTTCTATGGCAGATTTTAAGGGCAAGGTTCTGCTCATCGTAAACACGGCAACAGGATGCGGTTTTACTCCCCAGTACAAAGGGCTGGAAGAGCTCTGGCAGAAATACCACGACAAGGGACTCGAAATTCTTGACTTCCCCTGCGACCAGTTTGGCCATCAGGCACCGGGAGACGACGACGAAATCCACGAATTCTGCCAGATGAAGTACAAGACCAGCTTTGACAACTTCAAGAAAATCGAAGTAAACGGCGCAAATGAAATCCCCCTTTACACATTCCTGAAGAGTCAGAAGGGATTTGCAGGCTTTACCGGCATTAAGGGTGCCCTGATGAATACAGTCGTCGGAAAAATTGACCCGGATTTTAAGAACAACGCAAACATCAAGTGGAATTTCACCAAGTTCCTCGTAGACCGCGAAGGCAATGTGATTGAACGCTTTGAATCTACCGTTGAACCTAAAAAAATTGACGACAAAATCGCCGCTTTACTGTAGAATGTGAATGCAACCCGCCTTAGGGCGGGTCTGGTTTTGCGACAAAGTATTACCAAGGAGAGCAAAACAATGAACTATGATGTGATTATAATCGGAGCGGGACCTGCGGGTATTTCTGCCGCTCTCTACATAAAACGTGCCAATCTGAATGTAGCTGTCATTTATTCAGGCGAAAGTCAGCTGGAAAAGGCACATAAAATTGACAATTACTACGGCTTTCCCCAGGGCATTACGGGAGCCGATTTATATGCAAACGGCATCGCACAGGCCAAAAATCTGGGCGTAGAAGTAATTCAAGCAGAAGTAACAAACATCCAGATGGATGCTCCTGGACAGTACACGGTTAGCGCCGGCGGAACAGATTATGCCGCTCCTTCCGTGATTCTTGCCACGGGAAATAAAAAACTGCGCCCTCTTATTGACGGAATTGCAGAATTTGAAACAAAAGGCGTTTCCTACTGCGCTATCTGTGACGGATTTTTTTACCGCAAGAAAAATGTCGCTGTCATCGGAAACGGAACTTTTGCCCTGGCAGAAGCCGGCCATCTTGCCCACATTGCCGCCAAAGTTACCATTCTGACTGACGGCAAGGATGACGGAGAAGTAAAGGCTGCCCTCGCCGCAGACCCCTCACTGACAGAAAAAATTTCTGTAGACAGCCGCAAAGTTGCAAAAGTGTACGGAAATGAAAGCGGTATAAAAGTTGGCGGCGTATCCTTTGCAGACGGAGAAAATCTTGACCTGGACGGCATCTTTGTTGCCCTTGGTTCTGCGGGTGCGGCGGACTTTGCCAAAAAACTGGGACTTGCCCTGACTGGAGACAGCATCAGCGTAAACGAAAAAATGGAAACGAACGCTCCCGGCATCTACTCATGCGGAAATGCAACCGGCGGACTTTTGCAGGTCTGTAAGGCAGTCTATGAGGGTGGTCTTGCAGGCTTAAGTGCAGTAGAATACATTCGCAGCCTTAAAAAGCCAGCATAAAACAGACAGAAACTAGCGGAGGTCACTATGACTCAAAATAGAGAAAAAATAATCGTCCACACCAGCGTTATTGGAATACTGGCCAATCTTGCACTGGCTTTCCTTAAGACACTTGTTGGTCTGCTTTCTCATTCAATTGCCATCGTTCTGGATGCAGTAAACAATACATCAGATGCGCTTTCTTCCGTAGTGACCATAATCGGTACAAAACTGGCAGGAAAGCCGGCTGACAGAGAGCATCCCTTTGGTCACGGACGGGCAGAATACATAACGGCTCTGATTATTGCCATCATCATTCTCTACGCAGGTCTTACCTCCCTTATTGAGTCTGTAAAAAAGTTTTTTTCTCCGGTTACGCCAGACTACAAGATTCAGACACTGATTGTCGTTGCCGCAGCAGTTGTAATAAAAATCAGTCTGGGGCTTTTTGTAAAGGCAACCGGCAAAAGAGTCCGTTCGGATTCTCTGGTGGCAAGCGGTCAGGATGCCCTTATGGACTCCATCATCTCCGCTTCTACCCTGCTTGCAGCCCTGGTCTTCCTGATTTTTGGCATTTCACTGGAAGCCTACCTGGGAATTCTCATTTCCCTGCTCATCATAAAAGCTGGTTATGGCATCTTGCGCGACACCCTGAGCAAGATTCTTGGCGAAAGAATTGATGCAGATATTGCACATGCCATAAAAAAGACCATTGCTTCTGTGGACCCGGAAATCCGAGGAGTGTTTGACCTGGTACTGAACAATTACGGCCCGGACATACATATCGGTTCCGTACACATTGAAGTGCCGGATGTCTGGACTGCGGACAAAATAGACACCCTTACCCGCAAAATCAGCAGTCTTGTCTACGAAAAACACAATGTTGCCATGGCGGCAATCGGCATTTACAGCGTGAACACCAAGGACAATTCCGCCGCCCATATCCGTAGCCAGGTATCAAAAATCGTACATGAGCACAAGGACATTCTGCAGATGCACGGCTTTTATCTGGATGAAGAAAAGAAGGAGATGCGCTTTGACATAGTCATTTCTTTTGATTCTCCGGACATGAAAAAAGTCTACAACCATGTAGTAAGCGACATCAGGGAAGCCTTTCCCGATTACGATATTCAGGTACAATCCGATACGGACATAAGCGACTAGCGCAAGGGATTGTAGCACCGCCCTGACTGCCGTCAGGCAGTGGCGTTCCGAAGCGAACGAGAGTGAGCGCAGGAATGGAGCGAAAGCGGTTCTCGCAACGAGCACGAATGTGCGAAGTTTCAAGCGAGTGCGAAAAGCCCGACCGCCGCTTGCCGGCGGATGCGCCCATAAAATTGGAGTTAATACAATGAAGGAAAATTACGACAGTCTTAAACTTGAAAATCAGCTTTGCTTTCCCCTCTACGCCGCAAGCCGTGAAATTCTGCGTAAATATACGCCTTTTCTAAAAGATTTGAACCTGACCTACACTCAGTACATTGTTATGATGGTGATGTGGGAAGAAAAATCCCTGACAGTTGGTGATTTGGGAAAAAAACTCTATCTGGATACGGGAACCCTTTCCCCCCTGCTCAAGTCGATGGAAGAAAAAGGGCTCCTTGTCCGTTCACGAAAAAAAGAAGATGAGCGGGTCGTTATGGTTTCCATTACTCCGGAAGGCGAATCGCTGCGTCAAAAAGCCCTTTCCGTCCCCGAAGAAATGGGAAAATGCATCAACCTCACCCCGGAAGAAGCAAAAGTTCTCTACGGAATCCTTTACAAACTTCTGGGCTGATATTTATCTGATAAAATTTGTCCAGACTTTTTTGCCTGCATCCGGCTGGGGAACGCCTGCCTTTTTGCCGGCTTCAATGCTCTTGAGCACCCATGCCATATTGCGTCCCAGCATCTGCATAATCTGCACACCCTCTTCGTCCTTCAGCACATCCTCAGGATTTGAGCCGTGTACCATGTTCCAGTAGCGGGAAGTTACTACAGGCTGCTGGGCATAGGTCAGATATTTGTTCAAAACATCAAGACAGGCCGTTGTTCCTGCACGACGGGCACAGGTTACCGCAGCGGCAGGCTTAAAACGGAGCAGCCTTTCCCCCTGCATGTAGAGGCGGTCAAGAAATGCCAGAATCTCTCCGCTGGGAGAAGCATAATAAACCGGTGAACCAAGCACGATTCCGTCTGCATTTTCCAGCTTTGCAATCGCCTCCTCCACCATTGCGTCCATCTCACCAGTAAGCGCACGACCGCCTACCCAAAAAACTTCCGTCTCAATACCATTTGCCTTAAGTTCCTCTGCAACAATATTGAGCGCCACGCTGGTACAACCATTTTCACGGCGGCTGCCGTTAAACAAAATTACTCTCATGCTTTAAATATAATGTGATTTTTCTGAAAAGACAATGTATTGACATGTCGTAAAAGACAGCCCTTTGCAGGTCAGCCGTAAAAAAAGCCGTCCGGCAGATACCGAACGGCTTCCTTCTTTAGTCATTTGAACATTGGCCTGCGGGATTACTCGCTTATCTTCAGTTCCTTGTCATCTACGACAACCTTTTTCAGGTGCCAGATGTCCTTTACATAGTCTTCAATCGTGCGGTCGCTGGAGAAGTTTCCGCTGTTTGCAATGTTCAGCAGAGCCATTTTAGCCCATGCTTTTTTGTCTGCATAAGCGGCGGCAACGCGTTCCTGTGCGGCAACATATGAAGCAAAGTCTGCCAGAACATAGTATACGTCAGGACGCTGACCTTCTACACCATAAACCAGAGAATCGTGCAGTTCCTTGAAAATCTGGTGAGTAGGATCGTAAGTGCCATCCACCAGCTGTTCTACAACCTTGTTCAATGCAGGATTGCGTTCCAGATACTGCTGGGGGTTGTAGCTGTGTTCTTCTTCCATCTTCAGAATTTCTTCTGTAGTCAGACCAAAGACAAATGCGTTTTCTTCACCCGCATCCCGGACAATTTCAATGTTTGCACCGTCCAGCGTACCCAGTGTAAGGGCACCGTTTACCATGAACTTCATGTTTGATGTACCGGAAGCTTCTTTTCCTGCTGTAGAAATCTGTTCTGAAACATCTGCAGCCGGGAAAATCTTTTCTGCTACAGATACGCGGTAGTTTTCAATAAAAATAACATGCAGCTTGCCACGAACGCGGCGGTCATTGTTGATGCGCTCTGCAACCGTGTTAATCAGCTTGATAATTGCCTTTGCGCGGCGGTAACCAGAGGCTGCCTTTGCACCAAAGATGAATGTGCGACTGGGCGGATTAAAGCTGGGGTCTTCAATAATGCGGTTATAGAGGTACATGATGTGCAGCACGTTCAGGAGCTGTCTCTTGTACTCATGCAGACGCTTTACCTGAACGTCAAAAATGCTTTCTGAGTCAATCAGTGCATTCTGCTTGTGCTTCAGGTATTCTGCCAGAGCCTGCTTGTTGCGCAGTTTGATTTCCATCAGTTCATTCAATGACGCTTCATCATCCGCATATTTTTCCAGTTTCTTCAGCTTGGACAAATCTTTTTCCCAGCCGTGTCCGATTCTCCTGGTGATGAAGTCAGACAGTGCGGGGTTTGCATTCAAAAGCCAGCGGCGCTGTGTAATACCGTTTGTCTTGTTGTTGAACTTGTTGGGATAAAGTTCTGCCCAGTCCTTGAGTTCCTGTGTCTTAAGCAGTTCTGTGTGCAGTTTAGCAACACCATTTACGCTGAATCCTGCATGAATTGCAAGCCATGCCATGTAGACTTTTCCATCGTGGATAATGCTCATGCGATTGTGCTTGTTGTAATCATTGGGGAACTTTGCACGAAGTTCAATCAGGAAGCGGCGGTTGATTTCTTCCACAATCTGATAAATTCGGGGCAAAAGTCCCTGGAAGATAGCAATCGGCCATTTTTCCAAAGCCTCAGCAAGAATGGTGTGGTTGGTGTAGGCAAAAGTCTTGGTTACAATATCCCATGCATCGTTCCAGCCTACAGCATATTCATCCATAAGGATACGCATAAGCTCAGGAATTGCTACAACCGGGTGAGTATCATTCAACTGAATGACATGCAGATCCGGGAACTTGCGGAAATCAGTTCCATAGTTTGCCACAAAGTGATGTACCAGATCCTGCAGTGAAGCAGAAGTAAAGAAGTACTGCTGTTTCAGGCGCAGTTCCTTTCCCTGGGGACCGTTGTCATTGGGATAGAGAACGCGGCTGATGTTTTCTGCAGAATTCTGCTTTTCTACTGCGCGGCTGTAATGCATGTCGTTAAAGAGCTGCAGGTCAAATCCGTTGGGACTGGAAGCCTGCCACATGCGCAGCGTATTTACTGTATTGGTGTCAAAACCAACAATCGGCATATCATAGGGAGTTGCCGTTACTTCTTCTGCATTTTCCAGATAGAAGCGGTCCTGACCATCGGGAGTCTTTCCGTATTTAATTTCACCGCCAAATTTAACGGTAACGGCCAGGTCAGAGCGTTTGATTTCCCAGGGGTCACGGTGTTTAAGCCAGTTATCGGGATATTCTACCTGATAGCCGTCCTCAATACGCTGCTCAAACATACCGTACTGATAGCGGATGCCGTAGCCGTGTCCCGGATAGTCCAGAGTTGCCAGTGAATCCAGGAAACATGCTGCCAGACGACCCAGACCGCCGTTACCCAGACCTGCATCCGGTTCTTCGTCTTCAATCTGGTTGAAGTTGATGTTCATATCATCAAGAACTTTCTTTACTTCATCCTTAATCTGCATATTGATAAGGTTGTTAGAAAGGGCACGACCCATCAAGAATTCAGCAGAAAGGTAGTAGCACTGTTTAACTGGCTTCTTTTCATATTCACGGCGAGTTGCCATCCATGCAGGCATAACAAATTCAAGCACAGATGCACTTACGGCATCAAACAAATCGTGCGTGTTTGCCTGAGAAATATCCTTTCCATACTGTCTGCGAAGACGGGCAGCCAAATTTGCCCGAAATTTTTCTGCATCAAATGTCATACAATCCTCCATCAAGGGTTTGTTGATGTTTTATAGGCTATCTTGATAATAGCACTAAAACGCTGTTTGCGGGAAGTACATATTTTTCCTGCAAATCCAAGAGCTCTTCTTTATCTGCGGCCAGTGCAGCATTCTCTCCGTCTATTGAAGTATCTACTGCGCGGTACCACTTTCTTCCCGATGACGGCGGCGGTATCACCAGCGTCTTATCGTGAATATCCGTATTGAAAGCAAGGTAAAAATCACTTTCCATCTTACCGTCCGCATCAATACTTCCGCCCAGACGCATGCCCAGGAAGCGGTTCATTTTTTTCCAGTCAGGCACTTTTCCGTCATAGTCATGCCATGTAATGTCCGGCTGCAATAGCGATGAACTGTTGTTTGAACCGCCAAAGAAAGTCCTGCGGCGGAAAACCCGGTGATTTTTACGCAGGGCAATTACCCTTTGGGCAAAGGTCAGCATTTCTGCATTTTTCGTTACATCATCCCAGTTAAACCAGGCAATTTCGTTGTCCTGGCAGTAGGGATTGTTATTGCCATTCTGGGTACGGTAGACTTCATCACCAGAAACCATCATGGGCACACCCTGAGAAAGCATAAGGCAGGTAAAGAAATTTTTAATCTGCCGGTGACGCAGTTTTTCAATCTTGGGGTTTGATGTAGGACCTTCAAAACCGTAATTGTAACTCAAATTATTGTCGTTGCCGTCACGGTTGTCCTCACCGTTTTCTTCATTATGCTTGCCGTTGTAAGTAACCAAATCGTTCAGGGTAAAACCGTCGTGGCTGTCGATAAAATTGATGGAATGGTGAGGACCCCGGCTTGAATGTGCATACAAGTCGCTTGAACCGGAAATTCTGGTAGCCGCCTCGGTAGAAGTAAATTCATCACCACGGATAAAGCGGCGGATTCCGTCACGGTAGCGGTCATTCCATTCGCACCAGCGGCTTCCCGGGAAAGAACCGACAAAATAGGCACCGCCGCAATCCCAGGGCTCAGCAATAATCTTTGCCCCGCGCAGGAGAGGATCTTCTGCAATGCGGTCTGTAAGCGGCGGATATTTTATGATTGAACCGTCTTCCGCACGGCACAAAACAGAAGCCAGGTCAAAGCGGAAGCCGTCAACATGCATGTCCACTACCCAGTAGCGCAGACAGTCTATGATGAATTCCTGATTTACAGGGTGATTGCAGTTTACGGTATTTCCACAGCCGGAATAATTCAGATAATACTGCTTGTTGTCCGGCACCAGCTCATAGAAAGTGCTGTTGTCTATGCCGCGAAAATTCAGCGTTACGCCGTGCTCATTTCCTTCCGCCGTGTGGTTGAATACGATATCCAGAATAATTTCAATGCCCGCCTTGTGCAGAGCTTTTACCATATCCTTAAATTCTTTTACTACCGCACCGGGATTTTTATCCACAGCATAATTTACCTTAGGCGCAAAAAAACCGATGGTGCTGTAACCCCAGTAGTTTACCATGCGCTCACCGGTGCGCGGATTTACATTGGCATTTTCATATTCATCAAATTCCTGAATCGGCAGCAGTTCCACCGCCGTAATACCCAGAGATTTAAGGTAAGGAATTTTTTCAATCAGACCGCGATAGGTTCCGCTGTACTTTACCCTTGATGTTTTTGATGCCGTAAAACCCTTTAAATGCGTCTCATAAATAATGGTATCCTGCAGGGGAGTACGCAGGGGGCGGTCATCTTCCCAGTTGTAGTCATCCGTATCCACAATGACGCACTTAGGCATCTTTTCCAGAGGACAAGTCTGACCAAAAGCCATATTCTTAAAAACAGAACCAGAAGTAAAAGCAAGGGCACGCGGATCAAAAAGATAGAATTTTTTGTTAAAGCGATGGCCTTTTTCCGGTTCATAAGGTCCGTCTACCCGGTACAAATACAAGTCACCCGGCTTCAGTCCTTCCACAAAGCAAAACCAGATGTCGCCCACACGGTTATACACGGAGTCCAGAGTTACAGTCATAAATGGAACTGCATCATCAGCCTTATGAAACAATTCCAAAAAAACAGCCTTTGCATTCCTGCTGAAAATCGAAAAATTCAC
>ODAI012885016.1_pt1 | contig 23849 bp, 18 predicted proteins | sample 1539321 | NCBI WGS metagenome assembly ODAI01 (sample SAMN02144231, study PRJEB22623) | gut metagenome | biome: sheep rumen | host: Ovis aries | place: New Zealand | reverse complement strand
GACCGGGTCTTTGATCAAAAACCAGAGGCCTGGTAAAGTGCGCTTTTTCAGCGGAAGCATTGGGCTAAGTATAGAAAAATACTGAAAAATAAGCTGAAAATGCGCACAAAAAATGCGTCGCAGTTATGATCCGCCCATTCTTCTATGAATGGGCGAGAACGTTACTGCGACGCCTCCTTTTTCATGCACAGGATTATTTTATGTTTTCCAGTAATCCTGGGGATTATTGATAAAATATATGTTATTTATTGAAATATACAAGAAATATATAGCATTTTCAGCTGGTTTACTTTATAATAATTTACACTAGGTTTACATATGAGGAAAATGTTTTATAATGGACGGAGTATATTTTCCTAAGTATATTTTCCTATAAGTAGATAAAGGAGTTGAACATAATTTATGGACAGGAGATATCTGACCGGTCTGGTCTTGCTGGTGGTGGTCCTGATGGGACTAATATGCCTGTGGAAGGGAGACTCCTTCCTCCAGGCGCAAAACTACGGGCAGGAAGCGGAGCCGGTGAAGATTATACTCGATGATAAACGTATCGTGACCAGTGGGGAGAGCAGTGTGGAAGTAAAAGACAATACTGCCGTGATCCGTGATGGCGGTACCTTTCTTTTAACGGGAAAACTGACGGATGGTCAGATTATTGTCGCCGCAGACAAGGATGACGAGGCCATTCTCAAGTTTAACGGCGTTGATATTACCTGCAGGGATTCGGCTCCGGTCTGGATCCGCAGGGCGGACAAGGTAACCATTAAGCTCAGGGGCGGGAGCGATAATGTTCTGACAGACGGTCTCTTTTATGTTCCCTCCTCCCAGTATAAGCTGCTGCCCAGGGCCTGCCTTGATTCCAGGGCCAGCCTTAAAATTAAGGGGGCAGGCAGTCTTAAAGTAAATGCCAATTATCAGGACGGCATCGTATCGACAGACAAGCTCAAGATCAAAGACGGGATCATTGATGTCGAGGCGGCCCGCCATGGTCTGCGGGGTAGTGACTGCGTCGAGATTAGCGGCGGTTTTATCACTGTCCAGGCAGGAGAGGATGGAATCAGGAGTAAGGACTATGTGAAGATTGGCCTGGCCGCTGTGACAGTGGATGCCGGCCGTTATGGTATATTTGGCCTGAAAAAAGTCCAGGTGGACCCTGGCAGTAAAGTAGAGGTAAACAAGGCCCTGTCTCCGGTGTCAAGTTCCGGCACAATCAGTCTGGCTTATCCTCTTACAGACCAGGGAAAGGAGTAAGGTCCCTTATGGCAAAAAAGGTATTTAAGCGGCATGAGAAGAAGTTCCTTGTGGACGAGACAAAAATGTATCTGATGCTGCCTGTGATTACAGAACATATGGTGGCTGACAAGCACTGCAGGAATGGAGCCACTTACCCCATTTGTAATCTTTATTTTGATACGGACGGCTTCGATGTGATCCGTGAATCCCTGAAAAAGCCCTTTTATAAGGAGAAGCTGAGACTTAGAAGCTATGGTTTCCCGGAAGATGGTGACAGCCCGGTCTTTCTGGAATTAAAGAAGAAGGTAAATGGGATTGTCACCAAGAGGAGGGCTGAGTTGACCTACCGCCAGGCCATCTATTTTCTCAATGGGGGCCGGCTTCCCAAGGACGCACCTTATATGACCCTGCAGGTCCTCCGGGAGATAGAGTATTATTTATCCCATCACGATGTGAGACCGGCCATGCTCATTTCCTATGACAGGATGGCCTTTTTCGACAGGGACCGTAAGGATTTCCGACTCACCTTCGACCAGAATCTCCGCTGCTATCAGGGCAGTGATGCTTTCGAAAGGAGAGAAAAAGGAGGGCTTCTGCTTCCCTCTGATCTGCGGGTCATGGAGGTGAAAGTAGACCAGGCCTACCCCCTGTGGTTTACCAGGCTGCTGGCAAGAGAGCAGATCTACCAGACCTCCTTCTCCAAATATGGGGTAGCCTATAAGAAGTATCTGAAGGAAAATGTGATTGAAGATCCCGACAGGTACTCCATTCTGTCCTCTATCTGACCGGGACCTTATAAGGCTTCGGTTTCTTGTAAGATGTTACTGACCCACAGTTCCGGCCCATGCTGTTTTTGCCGGAGAAGCAAAAGAACAATAGGAGAGATGCTATGATTTCAGCTCACAGTTCCATGTTATTAGTGCCTGTACTGGACACAAATATTGCGGCTAACGTTACGACAGCCGGTTTTTTCCTGATTTTATTTTCTTCCATCGTGACGGGAATTCTTTTCAGCGGACTCTATGTTTTTAACCGGAGGAACCAGGCCATGACGCCTGGTCTGGCTCTGGCCATCGTTCTGGTGCCTGTCGCTGTTTCTATTGTTGTACTTATGGTTGGAAGAAATATCGCCACCGGACTTGGCCTCAGTGGTATCTTCGTTCTGGTCCGTTTCAGGAGCGGTCCTGTGGAGACCAAGGACCTGGCCTATCTTTTTGTATCTATCTGCTGCGGCGTTATCAATGGTGTCGGTTATGTTGGTTATGCCCTGCTGTTCGCCCTGATCATGCTGCTTGTGATTTATGTTCTGGAGATGGCCAACTGGGGAGGCAGCCAGGATGAGGATATGCTCCTCAAAATCTGGGTCCCCGAAACCCTGAATTTTCAGGGAGAATTTGACAATGTATTAAAGAAACACTGTAAGGGCAGCAAGCTGCTCATGGTCAGGACTACAGATTTTGGATCCATGTGTGAACTCCGCTACCGTATAAGACCCAGAAAAGGCATGGACCAGAAGAGACTGATCGATGATATCCGGGTTAAGAATGGTAACATGAATGTCGTTTTGATTGTGGCTCCTTCCATTGTTGAACGAAGCAGTAAGCAGGTGCTGTGATGAGAAGCAGGAGAATCTTTCCGGTATTTCTCCTGTTTGCCTTCTGCTTCCTGGCTATGGTAGTTGCCGGCCTTAACACGAGAAAGCCTATAAAAAAACGGATGAACAGTAAGAAATCAGAGGAGCTGCAGGTTATCTGCCCCCACCTGAATGAATGTGCCGATGCCTTTCTGCTCTATAATCAGTTCGGCTCCATGATGATTGATACCGGTGAGAAGGCAGACGGAGACCTGCTCCTTAATCTCCTGAAGGAGAAGGAGATCGACTCCTTAGACCTGCTGGTCCTGACTCATTTTGACAAGGACCATATCGGCGGGGCAGCTGCCATACTTGGCCAGATTCCAGTCAAGACCTGCTATATGCCGGTCAGTAATGAGACAGGGGACCTTTATGAGGAAGTCATGGAGGCCCTGAAGGCCAACGGGACCGAGATCGTCTTTTTGACAGAACCGGTGACTATAAATAAACTGGCAGCGGATATCACCATATCCCCGCCACTGGCCATGAACTATAAGGAAAGTACGGATAATAACATTTCCCTTATCACTTCCGTTAAATATCAGTCCTCCGCCCTCCTTTTCATGGGGGATGCGGAAAAAGAGAGAGTTTCAGAGTATTTTCTCAATCAGTATGATTATACAGACTATGATTTTGTCAAGATTCCCCATCATGGCAGGGACAAGCGGTCTACAGAGTATATCCTTTATGTGCTGAATCCCAGGGATGCTCTGATAACCTCTTCTAAGGAAGAGCCTGAGAATTCTGAGGTTCTGCAGTTGCTCAAGAAAGAGGATGTAAAGGTCTGGCTGACTAAGGACGGCAGTGTGGATATGACGATCGACAGGGAAGGTATGACCATCTCCCAGTGATTCCATATATTAGAATTTATCTGAATGAGGGCACGGCAGGCAGGAGACAGCTATGTTTAAAGATAAAAAAACTAATCGCAATTATACGAAAATACTTTTGGCCGGGGCCCTGGTCCTGGCACTCTTGTCGGCAGTTTTTGTCTGGAAGGGGGCCGCTGACCGGGACAAGGCAGCCCAGGAGGGGAGTGTCCCCCAGCTGGAATATGGGGGAGGTCCCCTGGTGATCAATGAGGTCTGCCTGCTTAATAAGTCTGTCCTTGCCGACAGCAAGGGCAGTTTTCATGCCTGGGCAGAAATCTATAATCCTTCCGGGGAAGCGGTCAGCCTGGACGGCTGGACCTTGAGCGACAAGAAAAACAATCTGATGAAATATGCATTTCCCAAGGACAGGGAGATCGGGCCCGGCCAGTACCAGCTGGTTTATCTGGGCAAGCCGGCCAAGGGGGAGGAGGCAGGGGCAGTTGGCCAGGACCTATATGCAGGCTTTAAGCTGACCAGGTCAGAGACCCTCTATCTTTCCTTTGATAGGATTCCCACGGACTATGTCAAAGTACCCGGGGACATAAAGGCGGATATGTGTTATGGAAGAAAGAATGACGACCAGGAAGAGTTGACCTATCTTTCACCGACTCCGGCCGCCTCCAACAAGGACGCCAGGGAACTGGCCGTCGTGGAGGCCCCGGTTTTTTCCCAGGCCAGCGGCTTCTATGACCAGGAATTCTCCCTGGAGATTTCCGCCCCGGAGGGGACCAGGATCTACTATACCCTGGATAGCTCAGTACCCACTGATCAGTCTCAGGCCTATTCCGGGCCCATTCCTATTTCAGATCCTTCTGACCAGCCTAATGTCTATGCGGCCAACATGGACCTGATGCCCCACGTGGAAAAATCTTTAGGATCCGGCACCATAGAGGCCTACCCGGGATATTTTCTCCGCTATATTCTGCCGGAGACGGTGGATAAATGTGCTGTGGTAAGGGCCGTGGCCGTGGATGGGGATGGCAATGTCTCTGATGTGACCACTGCTTCCTATTTTATTAATTATCAGAATAAGACAGGCTATAAGGATATCGCCACCATTTCCCTGGTATCTGATCCCGATGGTATTTTCGGGGAGGACAAGGGGATCATGGTAAATGGTAAAGAATATATGGACCAGCTTATGCAGGGCTATTTCAAGGGAAGATGTACCCTCTATGCCACCAGGAAATACACCAATTCCTACAAGGGCCGGGGAAGGGAATGGGAGCGGCAGACCCACGTGGACTATTTCAGTGCCGAAGACCAGTCCCTGCTCTTTTCCCAGGAGGCCGGGCTTCGCCTTCACGGCAATAATTCCCGGGTCTCTAAATCCCAGAAATCCTTTAACCTCTACGCGAGAGAGGACTATGATGGTAATGACACCTTTCTGGCACCCTTTTTTGATTCCGGTCTCCTGTCTGATACGGTGACCCTCCTGCGGGGCCATGACCTGCGGGCTTACTACGGCAGCGCCCTCATGAGCGGGCGGACCATGGATGCCCAGGACTATAAGATGGTCCAGGTCTTTCTGGACGGGGAATACTGGGGTATATATGCCCTGCAGGAACGCTATGCCAGTGAGGCCTATATGGAAGGCCATTATGGTCTCAATACGGATGACTACTATCTGCTGGCTGGCAGCCTCTATGGCTACAAGGCTAAAAACCACAAGGAGGATACTCTGAAAGCCACCGAGACATCCTTTCGTATCCTACGGGATTTTGCCGCTTCCGCAGACCTGTCCGACGATAAAAACTATGACAAGCTCTGTTCCATGATGGACATCGACAGCTTTATTGATGTCTATGCCGCCCGGCTTTATTCCGCCGATGCGGACTGGAGCTGGTATAAGAATATGTACCTGCTCTTTTATGACAATAAATGGCACTGGTTGATTTATGATATTGACGGCGGCTTCGGGGCCTTCGCCAATTCGGATCCTGACATGGATTCCTTCAGCCAGCCAAGACTGATCAAGACGGAAAGTCTGGCCACAGACCCCTTCTTTCCCCATCTGATGGAAAATGACCGCTTCCGCCGGCAGTTTGTCAATACCTTTATGGACCTGGCAAATTACACTTTTGAGGAGAATAAGGTCAGGGGAGAGTTGACAGATTTTTACACCAGATACAGGGAAGCCTGCGCCAAGTCTTCCGCCAGGTACCCGGAGGAGGTCTGGAGCCTGCGGGGCGACCTGCAGACCAACTTTTACCAGGACCTGTGCACAGAGCTTATTGATTTCTTCTCCCAAAGAGATGATTATATCATCCCCTATATGCAGTCCTATTTTTCCCTGACCGGTAATAAGGTTTCAGTGACTATCCACAATGACCAGCCGGAAGCTGGCAGGATCCGGATTAATAGTATCAGTCCGGACCTGGATAAAGAGGGAAACTGGACCGGGTCCTATTTTACAGACTATCCTGTTACCCTGACGGCTCAGCCGGAAGAGGGCTGGCAGTTTGTGGGCTGGAAGACGAAAACCGGGACCCTGGCGGACAAGACTGCCTTGTCCACAGATTTGTCCTTTGACGGGGATACTAAGGTGACCGCTCTCTTTAAAAAAGTGCAGATTACAGACCAGACACAGAATTGATAGCCGGGACATTTTCCTGTATAATTAGGGAGAAATCAGGAGAATACTTACTTATAGATGGCATGACAGAGGGTTTGTCAGCCGGAATGAATCTTTAAACTGTTAAGAAAGGAGAAAGAAAACTGATGGAAGAAAAAAGTGGAGCTAAAACCGGAAAGCAGATGTCAAGTGAGGACCTGGAGAAGGTTACCGGAGGAATGGTTGCTGAAGGGTCCGTGTGTGAAGGAACACCCATCGAGGATGTGAAGGAGATCCGCTGCTGCAAGTGTCAGAAGATCTTTCCGGCCGACCAGATGCGCTATGAGAGTGGATGGATGTGTCCGACCTGCTGGAACCAGTACTGGGGCTTCTAGGAGACCGGTGATGATCAGCAGGGATTAACCGGATTAAGCAGCTCTGTAGAGGGAATTCACCCCAATGTGAGATATAATACTGACTAAGTTACCGTACAGGGGACGGGGACCTGACCAGGGTCGCTGTCTTCCTGTGCGGTTTTTTCTAATAGGGAATTTTTGGATTCTTGTCATAGAAAACCTTCGGGGAATGTGCATATATGGCGAAGGGATTATGTCACTGGCCAAGGCAACAGCGCGGTAGTCCGTCAGTGGTTTTTCCTATTATTTGAGCTGGCGGTGAAATACCCACAGGATTTATGGTATAATCTGCCTAGTAATAATTATTGCGATTAATAGGAGGTTATTCCCTTTATGAAATGTTTAATTCTAGCCGGAGGCCGGGGAGAGAGGCTCTGGCCCTTGTCCAGGATAAACTATCCCAAGCAGTTTATACCCATGCAGAAGAATCATTCCCTTTTCCAGGAAACAGTTTCCAGGAATCTTCCTTTCTGTGACGAGTTCATTATTGTGACCAATGCCCGTTACCGCTATATTGTGGAGAACCAGATGAGGGCTTTCCAGGGCACGCCTTATCGTTGTATTTATGAGGAGCAGTCCAGGGGAGCTCTCAATGCCATCACCCTGGCGGCCATGGATATGCAGCCCTCAGAGTATGTCTTTGTGGTTGTGTCTGATCACGTGATTTATACCAGGCCGGAAAGCGGGGGAGATGAGAAGGACTATAAGGACAGCGTCATGCAGGCCAAGGAGTATGCCAGGGAGGGCTGTCTGGCCCTTTTCACGTTGAGGGAGACGGTCATGAACTCCCGCTATGGCTATGTTATGGGCCTGAAGGCCGATGGCGGCATGGACCGTTTTGTTGAGAAACCGGATGCGGAGGCCATCAGCCGGATTGACCTGCGCAAGGAGGCAGTCTACCGTAATCTGGGCATGCTGCTTTTCCGGGTGGACTCTTTCCTTAATGAGATGGGCAAGATCCTGCCGGAGGACTACCGGCTGCTGGAGGAGACTTTTGCCGGCAGGCAGACCAACACCAACAATCTGCTCTATTCCATAGAAGGCAGCCAGACCACCTACGACCTCTGGGAGACCGGAGCTGATGCTGAGTCAGGATCTTCCTATACCTATTATTCCAGGGAGTCGGAGGAAAGGCTTCATGACCTTCATACCTCCTCTTCTTTCCTGGTGCACTGCCGGCAGCTGAAGGCAGTGAGAGGACTCTTCCTCTGGAGCCAGATTGACAATCTGGAGGACATCCCCCAGACGGATTTTCCGGGAGCGGGTCAGGTAGTCATGGAGGACAGTTTCCAGTCGGTGGTAATCAATAATAATGAAAGGCAGACGGTGGTGGTTAACGGTCTTGATAATATCATGGTGACCAACACACCGGATGCCGTTTATATCGGCAGGTATGGAAAGTCCGCCCAGGTCAGGGACATCATGGAGCGGCATCCGGAGCTTTATGACCAGGCTGACCGGGGCACTTATTTTTACCGGCCCTGGGGCAGCTATGAGGAGTTAGTGGAGGAGACCGGCTACCGGATCCGCCGGGTATTTCTTCCCGCCGGCAACCGGATTCCTGCCCACAGCCATCAGGAGAGAACAGAAAACCTTACCATAGTCCGGGGCCAGGCAGAGATCAGTAAGGATGGGGAGACCTCCCTCTACGGTGTCAGGGATTATGTGGACTTCCCCGTGGGCTGCCAGCATGAGATCAGGGCTGTCGGCAAGGAAACCCTGGTCTTTGTGGAGACGGCCGTAGGAGATCTTCTGAAGACCGGAGGCGGCAGGCAGTCAAAAATCAACTACCAGACCAGCAGCCACGGTGAATTTGAGCGGGAGCCTTTTGTCAAGCTGCTGCCAGCCTATAAGGATTATCTCTGGGGTGGTACGAAACTGCGGGATATCTACCATATGAAATGTGATTATGACGTGATTGCCGAGGCCTGGATGATGTCTGCCCACATGGCTGGCCAGAGTATCATAGCCAGCGGAAGGTACAAAGGACTTCATTTCGGGGACTATATGAAGGGTGTCGGCAAGGAGGCCCTGGGCTGGAAATGCAGTCCCCTTCAGAATTTCCCCCTGCTGGTCAAGTTCATCGATGCCAGACAGAATCTTTCTGTCCAGGTCCATCCCAATGATGATTATGCCCTGGAGAGGGAAAATGATTATGGTAAAAATGAGATGTGGTATGTCATGGATTGTGAGCCGGGGGCCGGACTTTATGTAGGCTTCAACCGGGATGTGACCAAGGAAGAGGTTCGGGCCAGGATCCAGGACAATACCATTGAGGAGATCCTCAACTATTATCCCACCAAACCGGGAGATGTCTATTTCATTCCGGCCGGAACTGTCCACGCTATCTGCGGCGGCAACCTGATCTGTGAGATCCAGCAGAGCAGTAACTGTACCTACCGTCTCTACGATTATGACAGGAGAGATAAATTCGGCAGGGCCCGTGAGCTCCATGTGGATAAGGCTCTAGATGTCCTCAACTTCCACCGTTATGTGCCGGACCAGCTGGAAACCGGCAGGGACACTTCCGGAACCATCTTAAGCCGCTGTAAATATTTTGAGACTGTCCTCTACAGGATCAAGGACAAGGTAGAGGTCACCATGGATGACAGTAAATTCACCTCTATTCTTTGCCTGGAGGGCAGGGGAAGGATCCGCTTCCTGGGTCAGGAGACAGACTTTTCGGCCGGTGAGAGCCTTTTCGTGCCTGCTGCCGACGGCCTCTTAGAGGCAGAGGGAGATATGACCATCGTCCTGAGCCATGTTTAGATGATTTCCAGGTAATTGGTCACAGAATTAACGCAGTTTTTACAATTTTTCTTCAAAAAATCTCCATATAATCTGGTCATGTTTAAAACAGCAGGCCCAAGGCCGGCTCTTGTGGCCGGATTAAAAGAAGCTTTGCCCAGACTGGTGTCTTAGTTCCAGGGCTAAGCAGGACATGGCCTGCCAGACCAGGAAAAAGAATGCAGGGAGGTTTTTAAGATGATGAATGAGGATTTTAAAGAAAGAGATTATAGTAGTGAGACTACAGAGCATATTGACAATATGGAAGAAAACAGTCAGACAGCTGAAGACAGGGCTTCTGACCAGCTAACCGGGGAAATGGATTTCCTGCCGGAAGAGGGAGAGAAGCTTTTCGATGAAGAAGTTGAGGATACAGCTCCCGGCCTGGCAGCCGGGTCAGAGTCCCTTGAGGAAGCTCCTATTCAGATCCCGGAAGAGACCGGAAAGCAGCCGGGTCAGAAGTCCCATGGCAGAAAGATCTTTAAGGCTTTAGGGACAGAGATGATTGCCGGTCTGGTCATCGGTGCCATGCTTGTATTTGGAGCCGGTTATGGTTGCGGCGTTAGTTCGGCTAAGTCTGTCAGAGGCCAGTTCCAGAAGCAGGCAGTGGCAGAGGCCGGACCTGGCAGCAGCCAGGATGGGCCCGGCAGCCAGAATGGCCGGGAGTTCGGTTTTAGAAATGACGGCGGTCAGGGACGTCAGGGTAAAGGAGGCCCGGGTCAGGGTCCTGGAAACTGGGGAGGTCCCGGGAATGATAATGGTCAGCAGGATAATATGAATCCTCCGGCCGGGAACGTCCAGCCTGGCAGCGGAGACCAGCAGGACGGAACCGGAAATGGACAGCCGGACCAGGGGACCAATCAGCCTGGTGACAGCAGCCAGTCTAAAGATAATACAGATAATTCCAAGGACAGCCCGACCCAGTCCAAGGACAGTACGATCCAGCCCAAAGACGAGACCAGCCAGCCTAAGAACAACACAGATAAGACCACAGAAACCTCAACCCAGTCCCTCTAGGTCCGGGCAGGATTCCTTTCTGGATAGAATCGGATTTTGATTGGGAAATGCATTCCGAAAGACATTTCCAGGAAAAGGATGCATGTTTTGGAAATCCTTGAAAAGTATTTATTCTCAATGGAAAGGTTTATGAAAGAAAAGACCTGTGGGAAGGTCTGATGAAGATTCGACTCAGCCCCTTAAAAAGGCTGGGCCGGGTCTTTAATTTTTTCTCTTTTCACCTTGTCAAGTTACTGGTATAATATAATATTGTTACTATAGAAAATAGAAATATTAAAGCAGGCCAGGCTGGATAAAGCCTGAATAAGACGGGAGTTTTATGAAGTCTGAACATAGAGATAAGACCAGCAATGATTCAAAATACAAGGCCATCTTTACGGATGTGGATGGTACCCTGGTTGATGCTAAAAGCAGCATTATGCCCCTGACTGCCCAGGCGGTCCGGGCCTGTATGAGAGCAGGAATCCAGGTAGTACTGATATCCGGCAGAGGGGCTTCAGGGATCTATACGGTACTGGATGAGTACCAGCTCAAATGTCCCCTGATCGCCTGCAGCGGCAGTCTGATCATGGACGAGAACAGACAGGTTCTTTACAACCAGTCCATGCCGGCCAGCCGGGCAAAGGCTGTGGCGGACTTCGTCAGGAAAAAGGGATTTGACATGTCCGTTGGTATCTACTCTTTAGATGACTGGATGGTGGAGGACCTTGAGGATCCCAGAATCCGCCGGGAGGCGGGCTATGTAAAGACCTGGCCCAGACAGCAGGCCTTTGAGGCCATAGCCGACGAGACCCCGGTCAATAAGCTGCTTTGTATCTGCCGTCCTGAGAATATTCTGGCCTATGAGGCAGACCTGGTCCGGGCTTTCCCGGACCTGACGGTGGTCAAGTCGGCATCGACCCTGATCGAGATCATGACCAGGGGGGTGGATAAGGCCAGGGCCCTCTCCTTTATGTGCAGGCATCTGGGCATCAGACCGGAGGAGACCATAGCCTTTGGAGACAGCTACAATGACCTGGGCATGCTTGGGATGGCGGGCCGGGCCGTTGTCATGGGTAATGCACCGGAGGAGATCCGACGCAGCTTTGACCATGTCACTGAGGACAACAATCACGAAGGAATATACCTGGCCCTCAGGGAATTGGGACTTGTTAAAGACCTGCATTCCGTTGCCAGGTCGTCCATAGGTCAGTGAAAACAGACTGGCTGTCCATAGATCAGTGAAAACAGGCAGGCTGTCCATAGATCAGTGAAAACAGGCAGGCTGTCCATAGATCAGTGAAAACAGGCAGGCTGTCCATAGATCAGTGAAAACAGGCAGGCTGTCCATAGATTACTGAAAACAGGCAGGTCGTCCATAGATCAGTGAAAACAGACCGACTGCCAGTAGATTAATGAAAACAGATAAGTGAAAATAGATAAGCGATGATTAACAGGAGTGTGAGAAAAGCCTATGAGAGGTTTGACATCCCAGGAAGTCAATGAGGCCATTCGTCTGGGTAAAAGCAACGAGCAGGTGACTTCCTCGGCAAAAACAGAAAAAGATATCATAAAAGAAAATGTATTTACTTACTTTAACCTGATATTCCTGATCCTTTCCATTCTTTTGATTATTGCCGGAGCCTACAAAAGCCTGACTTTTCTGCCGGTTATCATCATCAATATGGTGATTGGTATCGTTCAGGAGCTGCGGGCCAAGATGGTACTGGATAAGCTGTCCGTACTGAGTGAGCCTAAAGCAGTGGTTGTCCGGGACGGAAAAGAACAGACCGTAGCTGTTGCAGGTCTGGTGGAAAGAGATCTTATTATGCTGACGGCCGGCAACCAGATTCCGGCGGATGCCATAGTGGTGGCAGGTAATGTCAATGTCAACGAGTCCCTGCTGACCGGTGAGTCTGACGAGATAGAAAAAAGGGAGGGCAGCGAGCTTATGAGCGGAAGCTTTGTGGTTTCCGGAAAGTGCTATGCCCAGCTGACCCGGGTCGGCAAAGAGTCCTACATTTCCAAACTGATGCTCCAGGCTAAGAGTATGGAGACCAAGGAAGAGTCAGAGATGGTCCGGTCCATCAATATTTTTGTCAAGCTTGCCGGCATTCTGATTATCCCCATTGGCATTATTTTATTTTACCAGAGTTATGTCCAGAAAAGTCTGGGCTTTGCAGCCAGTGTTACTTCCATGGTGGCGGCCGTGATCGGGATGATTCCGGAAGGCCTCTACCTGCTGGTGAGTCTTACCCTGGCTCTCGGTGCGGCCAGACTGGCCATGAAAAAGGTCATGCTCCATGACATGAAGAGCATCGAGACCCTGGCCAGGGTCGATGTACTCTGCGTGGATAAGACGGGAACCATCACCGGCAATGAAATGGTGGTCAATGGTCTGGTCTATCCCGGCCAGCTCAGCCAGGAGGAGGAGATGGCCAGAAAGGCCATGGTGGTAAGTTATATCGGGTCCATGCCCGATGAAAATATCACCATGAAGGCCCTCCGGGACTATTTTACCGGCCCCGGGTCCATGGCTGAGCCTCTGGAGGTCATGGCCTTTTCTTCTAAATATAAATACTCTGCCATTCGTTATCCCAATGGGACCTTTGTCATGGGTGCCCCGGAGATCGTGATGGCTGCCAATTATGAAAGCTACAGGCCCCTTGTGGAGCAGCATGCTGCCAGAGGTTACCGTGTGCTGGTCTTTGGCCAGCTGCAGCCCCTGCCGGGCCAGCCTCTGCCACCGCCCCTGCCTGACCAGGGCATAGGCCAGGCGGCAGTGATTCCGGCCCTTTTTATCCTGCTGGAGAATCCTATCCGGGAAAATGCCAGAGATACCTTTACCTATTTCAAGGGTCAGGGTGTGGAAGTTAAGGTAATATCCGGAGATAATCCGGTGACCGTATCCAGGGTAGCTGCCAATGCGGGTATTGACTGGGCGGATGAATATGTGGATGCAGGAAGCCTGGACAGCCCCGAAAAGATCAGCCAGGCCGTCCGGAATTACACCGTATTCGGACGGGTGAAGCCGGACCAGAAGCAGGAGATCGTCCGGGCCCTCCAGGCCCAGGGAAGGACCGTGGCCATGACCGGCGACGGCGTCAATGATATCCTGGCCATGAAGGATGCGGATTGTTCCGTGGCCATGGCCTCAGGCTCTGACGCGGCGGTCCAGGCCTCCCAGGTGGTTCTTCTTGATTCAGATTTTTCCCACATGCCGGAGATTGTAGATGAGGGAAGAAAGGTCATCAATAATATTGAGAGATCAGCCACCCTTTTCCTGGTAAAGAATATCTTTTCCATGCTGCTGGCGGCATTTTCCATCATCAGTGTCATTGCCTACCCCCTGCAGCCGACCCAGATATCTCTGATCTCGGCCTTCAATATCGGCCTGCCGGCCTTCCTGCTGGCCTTAGAGCCCAACTATGAGCGGATCAAGGGACGTTTTATGTCCAAGGTTCTGCTGAAGGCAACGCCGGCGGCCCTGACAGACTTCCTAGTGATTGCGGCCCTGGTGATCTTCGGGGACACCTTCGGTGTATCCGTCAAGGATATTTCCGTGGCCTCCACCGTACTTCTGGCCATCGTAGGATTCATAATTCTTTATAATATCAGCAAGCCCATGAACCTGTACCGGATTGTTGTGATCGCAGGCTGTATGGTGGGCATGTTTGCCTGTGCCTACTTTTTCCACAGGCTTTTCGGTATCAGCTATATTTCTGACAAATGTTATATGCTCTTCCTGCTATTTGCCATTGCCACAGAGCCTTTTATGCGTTATCTGACCATGTTTTCCAACTGGCTTCTGGCAAAGCTGGACAGTCATGACGCCAGGAAGGAGGCTTCTATCCAGGGAGCCGGAGCAGAAGGGGCAGAATCCTTAAGCCAGCAGCCCGGCGGGCAGAGCCAGGCCCCGGGACCAATTAATAGCCAGCCGGAAAGTCAGCCAGCGAACTACGGCCAGACGCCTGCAGGTCAGTCTGTAAATTACGGCCAGACACCGGCAGGTCAGGCGACGAACTATAGCCAGGCCCCGGCAAACCAGCCGGGTAATTACGGCCATGCCCCGGCAAACCAGCCGGTGGATTACGGCCAGGTTCCGGCAAACCAACCGGTGGATTACGGTCAGGCCCCATCAAATGTGCCGGCAAATTTTGGCCAGGCTTCGGTAAATGTACCGGTGGCGGACTACAGTCAGCTGCCGGCAGACAAGCCGGGGGCAGAGGAAAGTCAGACCAGGAGTTCCGGTCAGATGCAGGTCTGGAATCCCGCTAATCAGGCCCAGGACCAGGATAGCGGAAGGGGTCTTGGCGCTTTTATCCGCAGAAGGCGGAGAAAATCCTAGGTCAAATAACAGAAGTCTCCAGGCTGATGGAAAAGAATCCCAGGCTGAAAGAGATAAAGGAAAACCAAAAACCTGTATGATGCACGGCTGAGGCTCAGGGCTATTTCCGTGTTCAGATAATACATCCAGAATGATCTGGAAACCATTTTTTATGGATTAGGGAGGAATTGTGATGAGTGATTACAGAATGGATACCAAATGTGTGCAGTCCGGCTACCGGCCGGGAAACGGTGAGCCCAGGCAGGTGCCCATCGTTCAGTCCACCACTTTCAGATATGAGACCAGTGAGGACATGGGCAAGCTTTTTGACTTAGAAGCAGCGGGATACTTTTATACAAGGCTGCAGAATCCCACCAATGACTATGTGGCGGCTAAGATCGCCGACATGGAGGGGGGCACTGCCGCTATGCTGACCTCCTCCGGCCAGGCGGCCAATTTCTTTGCCATCTTTAATATCTGTGAATGTGGCGGCCATGTGCTTGCATCTTCTTCCATATACGGAGGAACCTTCAACCTGCTTTCCGTGACCATGGCCAAGATGGGAATTGAGACCACTTTCATTTCCACTGATTGTACGGAGGAAGAACTCAATGCTGCCTTTAAGGACAATACCAGGGTGGTATTCGGTGAAACCATCGCCAATCCGGCCCTGACAGTTCTGGATATCGAAAAGTTTGCCAAAGCAGCCCACGCCCATGGGGTTCCCCTGATTGTAGACAATACCTTCCCGACTCCGGTCAACTGCAGGCCCATTGAGTGGGGAGCAGATATCGTGACCCATTCCACCACAAAATATATGGATGGACATGGATCGGCTGTAGGTGGCGCCATAGTGGACAGCGGCAAATTTGACTGGATGGCCCACGCCGACAAATATCCCGGTCTCTGCCAGCCCGACGAGTCCTACCATGGCATCATCTATGCAGAAAAGTTTGGTCTGGAAGGTGCCTTTATCACCAAATGTACTTCCCAGCTGATGAGGGACTTCGGTAGTATCCAGTCCCCTCAGAATGCCTTTCTTCTGAATCTGGGCCTGGAGTCCCTCCATGTCCGTATGCCCAAGCATGTGGAAAATGGTCAGGCAGTGGCAGAGTATCTCAGTAATAATCCTAAAGTAAAGAAGGTCAGCTATTCTGGCCTTAAGACAGACCCTTACTACGAGATTGCCTGTAAATATCTTCCCAGGGGAGGCTGCGGAGTGGTATCCTTTGAAATCAAGGGAGGCAGAGCCGCGGCAGAAAAGTTTATGAAAAACCTTAAGCTGTTAGCTATTGAGACTCATGTGGCCGACGCCAGGTCCTGCTGTCTCAACCCTGCTACATCTACCCACCGCCAGCTGACAGAGGACCAGCTGGAGGCAGCCGGTGTTCCGGCGGGTCTGATCCGTATTTCCTGCGGCCTGGAGGACAAGGAAGATCTGATCGCAGACCTTGAACAGGCCTTTGCGGCTATCTGAGCTGGTGGATTTTCCAGCAGGTCCAGTGTCCGGCCGTTTTAACCCCAGAGATTATAAGAGGTATTTATGGAGATAAAACAATTACAGTGTCTTGTCGTTTGCGCAGAGACAGGAAGCTTTACCAGAGCGGCGGAAGCCATGTATATCAACCAGTCCAATGTCAGCCGGATGATCAGGGCCCTGGAGGAGGAACTGGGTACGACCCTTTTTAAGAGAAGTAAAAAAGGAATCTTTCTGACTATGGAGGGAGAGCAGGTCTACCGGAAGGCCAAGACCATTCTCTTCCGTATTGACCACCTGAAGTTTCCTGAACAGAGTAAAAACCTGGATCATTTCACCATTTCTTCCTTTCCTGGTATGGGAATTGCCGAGGAATTTACCCGGCTCTGCCAGGATTTCCAGGGAGAGGAAGTGGTATTCCGTTACTATGCGGAGGGAACCGGCAGTATGCTCAATAAACTGGAACATCATAACAGTGATGTAGGCTTTATCTACAGTTCTGAGAAACAGATGCCCAAACTCCAGCATGTATTGAAAAAGAGGGGACTGATCTTTTTCCCTCTGTACCGTGCCCTCCCGGCTTTATATTTCCACAGGGGACATCCCCTGGAAGCGAAAAACCGGCTGTTGACCGTTCAGAGAGATCAGGGAAAGAGCATCCTTGATCTGGAAGAAGCCAGAAGCCTGACCGGGGGTTTGCATTTTGCCCGCCTGGCCTACGACTATGAAGAGAACTATTATGACCTGAGAGAAACCATTTTCAGCCTTCAATTGGAGGAGAAGCTCAAGATGGCCCACCAGGTCAATGACATCAGCAGTCTTTATCTGCTGCTCAAAAATACGGACTTCTGTTACCTTGGACATGTCTGGATGGACAAGGAGGGGGAACGCCCGGTCAATATTAATTTCCGGGGAGACTTCCAATATCTTCCAATTCAGTCCTCCGATGGAGACATTTTTTCCGGCTATGTGATCAGGCAGGACGAGGTCCGTCTGGCCTATCTCAATGAGCTCCTGGAATCCCTTATAGACAAGGTGGGACAGGAGGATGCTTTCCTCAATATCAAAGCCCTTTACTGAGTTTTTTCCTTCCCGGAAAACTATAAATGGGAAAAAAACGACCTTATTATTTCAGCCTGTACAATAGTTTATGAAAAATGGGAAAATACCAGCTTTTTTAGGAAAAAATATTTATATTATGCAAATTATGCATGGATGGTCATGCGTTATTAACCATTGTTGTTCATGTATTTGATGTTATAATTTAGTTATGCTTCATGAATAATATAAAAAATAAGAAATATTTTTTTCATGAAAGCTGCAGCTGTCAATAAGGATGGCGGCTGGGAACAGGTTACATCTAAGGAGGTAAAGAGTAATGAAGAAATTTGTGACAAAAGTTGTGACAGGTCTTATGGTTGCCAGCATGGCATTATCCTGCGCACCTGTATTTGCAGCAGAGACCACAACAGAGGCAGCTGAGACTACAGAGGCTGCAGCCGAAGAAGAGCCTGATACAGGTGACGCTTCCAAAGACGATCCCCGTAACCAGGATGAGATCGGTGAGAAAGAGATCCTTGTTGTCAGCTTCGGAACAAGCTACAATGATAACCGTGTAGCTACAATCGGCGCAATCGAGCAGGCTATCGCTGATAAGTTCGAGGGTGAAGGCTGGAGCGTACGTCGTGCATTCACAGCTGATATCATCATCAACCACGTAAAAGAGCGTGACGGTGAAGTTATTGATAATGTAGAGGAAGCTTTAAAGCGTGCACGTGACAACGGCGTTAAGCAGCTGGTTGTTCAGCCTACCCATCTGATGGCTGGTCTTGAGTATGAAGAGCTCACAGGCACTCTTACCAAGTATGAGCAGGATTTCGATAAGATCGAGATTGGTCAGCCTCTCCTTGCTTCAGACGATGACAAGGAAGACGTTGCAGAAGAGCTTGTTAAAGTAACAAAAGACTTTGACGATGGCGAGACAGCAATCGTATTTATGGGACATGGAACCAATCATGAGTCCAACGATGTTTATGCAGAGATGCAGGATATCATCAGAAAGCAGTCCGGCAGTGACAACTACTTCGTAGGTGTTGTTCATGACGGTGCTAAGCCTGACGTAAACGATGTTCTTGCTGAGGTTCAGAAGAACGATGCATACAAGAAGGTTGTTCTTCGTGACATGATGGTTGTTGCTGGTGACCATGCTAACAACGATATGGCAGATGCTGAGGATCCTGAGTCCTGGTACTCCATCTTCAAGGATGCCGGATACGAAGTTGAGACTGTTCTTGAAGGTCTTGGACAGATTAAAGAGATCCAGGAGATGTATGTAGATCATTGCGAAGACGCAGTTGAGAAGATGACAGGCGAAGATTAATATATAGTTTTTACCAACGGAGATCTCAGATTCCAATAAAACTTAAAAATAAGGCAGTCCGGAATTCCGGGCTGCTTTATTTTTAGGTTTGACGGGAAAATGCTTTGTGAAAAGGAAAGTGTTCTGACCTGCCGGGAGCCGTCCTGTTTTGACAGAAACCAGGGCAGAAAAACGTGCAGGGAAAAGTGCAGGAATATTCCTGACATTTATTGTCCTTATCTGCCATTCTTACAACAAAATATAATAGGCTCTGAAGAATAAAAGCGTTTACTTGAATGAAGAATTAATGTATAAAAGATATGTGACGGCCATCAGGCCCCCTTGCGATTTTAACAAGAATAATGTTTATATAATCAGGAAAGGATAGTCCAATGAAAAAGAGAAGAATAGCAACAATTATATTTGCTCTGACCATGGCTGCCGGCTCACTGGCAGGCTGTGGCAGCCAGAGCCAGTCGGCAGCAGGCAGCCAGACCACAGAGGCGGTCCAGACTACGGAGGCCGCAGCTGCTTCTACCATGTCCGCTGAAGAAAAGAAGGACCTGATCGCCAGCTCTGAGGAAATGATTGAGGTGGAGAAGGTAGTAGAGGAGGGCATGGTTCCGGTCACTGCCGACAAACTCAAAGAGGGAACTTACGAGATTAAGGTGGAATCCAGTTCTGCTATGTTCAATATTGATAAGTGTGAACTGACCGTCAAGGACGGTGCCATGACTGCCCTCCTTTACATGGGTGGTACCGGTTACCGTTACCTCTATCCCGGCACACCGGAAGAGGCCGTGGACGCTCCTGAAAGTGATTACGTGACTCCGGTAGAGAAGGACGGCGTCCATACCTTTACCATTCCGGTGGAGGCTCTTGATGCCGGTGTTTACTGTGCGGCCTTCAGTGACAATAAGGAAAAGTGGTATTTCCGCTGTCTGGCCTTCCGGGCCGACTCCCTGCCTCTTGAGGCCTTTGCCGATGGTTCCTACAAAACAGTGGAGAGCCTGGGCCTGGAAGATGGAACTTACAGCGTGGATGTCTCCATGGTTGGCGGCACCGGCAAGGCAACGATTCAGTCTCCCACAACCATGAAGGTTGAAGATGGAAAATGTACTGCTACCATTACCTGGAGCAGCAATAATTATGACTATATGCTGGTGGAAGATGAGAAGTACCTCCCGGTAAGCACTGAAGAATTTTCAGTATTTGAGATTCCTGTGAAAGCATTTGATCACAGGATGGGTGTGGTAGGAGATACTCTGGCCATGAGTGTACCTCATGAGATTCAGTACACATTGGTATTCGACTCTGCCTCCATCAAAGCCCAGTAGTAAGAGCCCGGTCCAGTAGTAAGAACCCGGTCCGGTAGTAAGAGCCCGGTCCAGTAGTAAGAACCCGGTCCGGTAGTAAGAGCCCGGTCCGGTAGTAAGAGTCCGGTTCGGTAGTAAGAGATCAGTTCCGCCAGAACGCGGAGCCGGGCGGACTTGGTCCTCATCAGCCTGCCCCTGCCAGGGACAGGCTGCCTGTGACAGGAAGTTTGAATATATGGATATGATAGTGTCAAGCCGGCCAGAGGACAGCGGCAGAAAGGGAAAAGATGATTGAACTTCGCAATCTGACAAAGAAATTCGGGGATTTCACAGCTGTGGATAATCTGAATATGACCATTGAAACGGGAGAGTTTTTTGGCCTTTTGGGGCCCAACGGGGCCGGGAAGACTACGACAATCAGTATGATGTCTACCGTGCTCCTGCCCACGGCCGGAGAGATTATTGTCAACGGGGAGAAGCTGACCAGGAAGAACTCAGAGGCCAAACGGAAACTATCCGTCATAACCCAGGAGTACTCCATGCGTCAGGACATGACCATCAATGAAGTGATGGAGTATCAGGGCAGACTCTACTATATGCCCAAAAAGCTGATCCGGCAGAAATCGGATGAGTTGCTGGAGTTTGCCGGCCTTAAAGATTTCCGCAAGAGGGTAGTGAGACACCTGTCCGGCGGCATGAAGAGAAAGGTGATGATCTGCAGGGCTCTGATGATTGATCCAGAGATCCTCCTCCTCGACGAGCCCACAGCAGGAATGGATGCCCTGTCCAGAAGGCAGATGTGGAATCTGCTTCGCCAGATCAATGACAGGGACCTGACCATCATCCTGACTACCCATTATATGGAGGAGGCGGAGAGCCTCTGTGATAGAATAGCTCTTATTAATAAGGGTAAGCTGGATAAAATTGATACACCGGCCCAGCTGATTGAAGACCTGGGCAAGTATGCTGTGGATGAAATGATAGACGGCAAGCTGACCTCTTCATTTTTTGCCCAGAGAGAAAAGGCCATAGAATACCTGTCAACCGCGGGACCTAATGCTGTCTTTCGTAATTCCACTCTGGAAGATGTCTTCGTGGAACGGATCGGCAGCCGGCTCATGAAGAAGTAGAGGAGCAGAGCGTTTATGGGAATTATTACTGTATTGTGGGAGAAATGGACAGAGTTTAAAAGGGATTTCTACAAGATTACCCTGGCGGCCATGATTTCTCCCCTCATGTATCTTATCATATTTGGTCTGGGAATCCAGACCACCTCCCACGGGGAGCCCTATCTGAACTATCTGATTCCCGGTATCGTGGCCATGTCCACTATGACAGGAAGTTTTAGTGCCGTGGCCCAGAACATGAGTGTCCAGAGACTTTATGAGAAGGCCCTGGACCAGGTTATGGTCTCCCCCACGCCCCTGTGGCAGTTTATCATAGGGCAGATTATCGGAGGAGCCCTCCGGGGCATGTACTCCGCCTGCATTATCCTGCTCCTGACTATGACCATCAAGACGGGACTGATCTTTAATGGCTGGTCCTTCCTGATCCTCTTTTTAAATGGAACAGTATTTTCTACCATCGCCCTGACCTTGTCCTTCCTGGCCAAGAGCTATTCGGATGCGCCAAAATACAATGCCTACATTATTACACCCATGTCCTTCCTTTGTAATACCTTCTTCTCCACCGATCAGATGCCGGTGGGCTTCCGCCAGGTTATCTCCATCCTGCCCCTGTCCCAGTGCAGCCAGATGGTCAGAAGTATCGCAAACGGACAGCATCCGGGTTACTTTGGTGTCATTGTTTTACTCGTTTACCTGGTGGTCTTTTCAGCGATCTCCTTCACCTTTATTTATAAGAAGAAGAATCTGTAGGGAGGTGGCATGATGACTAAAATGAAAAAAGTATGTTTTGTGATAGCACTTTTAGTCCTGGCAGCAGGCCAGATGCTCCCCTTTATGCCCGGAGCCCTGCCGGTTCTGGCTGACGAGGAACATGGTCAGGTGGCTGAGACCTATGGGGCAGTCACGCCGGACCTGGTAAAGAAATACGGCATGGTCCCCATCTACCCCCAGGATATCAAGGAAGGAACCTATGATGTCCCGGTGAATTCCTCTTCCGCATTTTTTAAGATCACAGATTGTAAGCTGACCGTCAAGGACGGAGAGATGACCGCAGTCATGACCCTGTCCAGCCAGAGTTACCTTCTGCTCTACATGGGAAAGGGAGAAGAGGCAACCAAGGCCCCGGCCTCCGATTATCTTGAGCCGGAGATTGTCAATGGAGTCAGTGTCTTTACCGTACCGGTCAAGGCCCTGAACCAGGAATTCTATTGTGCGGCTTTCAGTAGAAAAAGAAAAAAATGGTACGACAGACTTCTTCTGATTGATGCAGCCAGTCTTCCCGAGGGCTCTGTTGCCTTTGACCTGCCCGACTATGACCGGATCGTCCGCGGCATAGAGAACCTGGAGCGGTCCGAGAACGGCGGCCAGACTACAAAGACCAATGAAGACGTGGAAAAGGCAGCCGAGACCTATGAGGCCGTCGACGCTGTCAATATAGATCTGCCCGATGGCGAGTACTCTGTAGAGGTCAACATGACCGGCGGTAGCGGCAGGGCCAGCATCAGTTCACCGACCCTCATGATCGTCAAGAACGGTCAGGCCTACGCCAACCTGATCTGGAGTTCCACCTACTATGATTACATGCTGGTGGGAGACCAGAAATACCTTAACGAATCCGAGGAGGGAGGAAACTCGACCTTCACCATCCCCATTGCCCTTTTTGACGGCAATATGCCCGTGGTGGCCGACACCACAGCCATGGGTGACCCGGTGGAGATCAATTACAACCTTACCTTCTACGAAGCTACCATCGGCGACAAGGGTCTGATTCCCCAGGTAGCGGCCAAGAAGGTTCTGATCTTCGCGGCCCTGGTCATTGTTGTCGGCGGAATCCTTAACTTTTTTATTAAGAAGAAAAGAAAAGGCAGATAAGAAAAGTCACAGACAATATAAGCGAGAAGGCAGATACAAAGGCATTGAGTATTGCCGGCAAAAGAAGACAGATGAAAGAGTCATCAGATATTGCCGGCAAGAAAGGACAGATGAAAGAGTTATCAGGCATTGAAAGGGGGAAAAGCCTGTGAATACGAAAGCAATCATGAAGTTTAAAAACATACCCAGGGTTTTCCAGGCAAATCATCCTAAAGTAGCTGCCTATCTCCAGGAGACTTTCAAGGACGGTGCCCAGGTAGGTACAGAAATCGAAATCCGGGTTACCAAGCCCGGTGACAAGACCTCCATGGCAAAAATCAAGGTGTCCCAGGCCGATGCCGATTACCTGCGGGAACTCATAGAAAGTATGCATTAAAACAAATATATAAAAACATGATAAAATGGGGCAATGACTTCAGAGCAGGAAGGGCAGAGACTGAGATACAATCAGAAGTCCCTGGATTTCCTTCCCTGGGTCTTTGCCCTTTCTTGTTAGCTGGCTGTAAAAGAGACCCTAAAAGGTCAAAATGATATAATATCACAAGATCCATATTTGAAAAGATATCTCAAAAACCAGGATATGGCATCTGTTAAAACCAGGATTTGACCTAATACACCTCCCGGACAGACAGATAAAATTTTTGAAAAAATGCTTGCATTTTGATTCTGGGTATGATATCTTAATGAAGTCGACGCGACATGGTCGATTGGTCAAGGGGTTAAGACGCCGCCCTCTCATGGCGGAAACAGGGGTTCGATTCCCCTATCGACTGTTGAAAAGCCATCAGCTTTGCTGGTGGCTTTTTTACATTCTCTTATTTTCCAACATTAGTATAGAAAAGTATGACTGGCAGGGCTGATGCCCGGCCTTTGGAAGATT
>ODAI011013516.1_pt1 | contig 23853 bp, 42 predicted proteins | sample 1539321 | NCBI WGS metagenome assembly ODAI01 (sample SAMN02144231, study PRJEB22623) | gut metagenome | biome: sheep rumen | host: Ovis aries | place: New Zealand | reverse complement strand
CGCTTTGCCTGCTTCAGGCCCGCAAAAAGAAAGGGGCGGATATGTGGACGCCGATTAACAAGCCGTCCTGCGGAAATGACCCGTCAAGACCCGTAGTATTCCACAAACAAACCAGACCTATTGCCGAGAAGACAAAAGAAATCGTGCGGCTGCTCGGTGAGGGATACACGCCGAAGGAAATCGGTGAAAAAAACGGGATGACGAGAAAGGACGTCAGTTCCGCAATTAGCCGCATACGGAAGAATCACACAAAGCTCTTTTACGAGCTGATTGAAGAAGGTAAAGCACGCAAAAAATGAGCCGCAAGGAGTGAGGGATTCCTAAACGGCTCAGAGATTAAGACAAGTTCATTATACCACGAAAGGAGTAAAACATGAACAACATTACAGTCATTTTGAGACAGAAATATGATGATGTGATATTTCCGGTCGATGATTTTTCCAAGATTACAAGCGTCATTGAGACCATCGGAGACCGTCTGGATGGCGTGGCGGTCACGATCAAAGTCAAAGAACCGGAGGTAAAAGGCGATGTCGAAACGAATTAATTGCGAAATCTGTCACGAACCGATTGACGACAACATGTGCTTCATGATCGACCCGTTCAATCACAGGGCAACTCATAAGCGCTGCATCCGCCAGAAACTCATGTCGGCATTTTCCGACACCATCGGAACGGATGATGACGAAATCGACGAGCTGATTACAGAAGCAATCATTGACCACATGGAAGAATACACGCCCACTGCATTTTAAAGAAAGGATAACAAATGACACTTTACGAAATCGATAAGGCGATAGAGGATGCGTTTTACTCTGCTGTTGATCCGGATACCGGAGAAATCATTAACGATGAGGCACTTGAAGCGCTGAATGAACTCGAAGAAGCAAGAAATGTAAAAATCGAGAATATTGCACTATTCATTAAGAATTTGGATGCAGAAGCGAGCGCGATCAAGGCTGAAGAGGAGCGGCTGCGTTCTCGTCGTACAACCACGGAAAACCGCGCGAAATGGCTCAAGGATTATCTAAACAATATGCTTAACGGCGAAAAGTTCAAGTCTCCGAGGTGTTCGGTCAGTTTCCGGAATACAAAGGCGGTCAACATCACGGACGCGGCGCTCATTCCGCATAAGTATCTCATCCCCCAGGAGCCGAAGATCGACAAGCGCGAAATAAGCGCGGCGCTCAAAGCCGGCGAGATTATTGATGGAGCAGAACTGGAAGACCGCAGAAGTATTGTAATTAAGTGAGGGGTTGGGCGAAGAATGATGCAGTGGAAGGCTAAATAAAAACCAAGGAGGGATTAAGACAATGGCATTACCGGTATTAATTATTGGAAAATCTGGATCCGGAAAGACGACGAGTCTTCGGAACTGCCAGAACGACAACTGGAATCTTGTGAGGGTTCTCAATAAGCCTCTTCCATTCCGCGGAAAGGTAAACGGATGGCTGACGGATGATTATAACACAATCATGAAGTGCCTTTATAAGTCAAAGGCGCAGTCTATTGTGATCGATGATGCGGGGTATCTTATTACCAACCATTTCATGAGAGGTCACAGCTCAGTCGGAAGAGGAAACGAGATTTTTTCATTTTACAACACGATAGCTGATAATTTCTGGAACCTTATCAGCTTCATCACCGAGAAAGTTCAGCCCGACAAAATCGTTTACATCATGATGCATGAAGATAAAGACGATTCTGGAGAGGTGAAGGCAAAGACCATCGGCAAACTGCTCGATGAAAAGGTGTGTGTCGAGGGAATGTTTACCATTGTCCTTCGGTGCGTGTCGGAAGGCGAGGGACACTATTTCATCACGCAGACAGCAAATGGAGCGATTAGTAAGAGCCCGATGGGAATGTTTGAGGATCTTACGATCGATAACGATCTCGCTCAGGTTGATGCAATCATCCGTGATTATTACGGAATGGAAGATAAGAACAAGGCGAATGCCGAAGATAATAATGAAAGCAAAGAGGAGGAATAAACAGAAATGAAGCAGCCCAATAATTACGAAAATACGCAGGCGGCAGGAAGCTTCGAGCCGATAGCGCTTGGCGGTCACAAAATGATTATTAAGCAGGTCGTTGAGAGGGAGACGAAAAACGGAGACCCAATGATTGTCGTACTTCTCGACACGGATCGGAGCGACAGTCAGCCGAATTACTTCTCAAAGATGTTCGCAGACGACATCAGGCCTGACAAGAAATGGCCTAATGCCGGGACTGTTTATATCACAACTGAATACAACGGAGAATGCACGCGCAATTTCAAGGGGTTTTGCACAGCTGCCGAAAAGTCAACTCCTGGCTTCAAGATCACCTGGGGAGACGGGTTCTGCAAGTGTCTGAAAAATAAGCCTATCGGCGGAATTTACCGCACTGAAATCGGCTGGTACAACGGCAAAGAAACAAATCAGAACAAGCTTGCATGGTTCTGTGAAATCGATAAGGCGAAGGACGCTGAAATTCCGAAACCGTATGAGACGAAGGATTACAAAGCGAACGCAGGAAAAGGCGGAGCAAGCGGATCCGCGATGTCTAAAGCCGTTCCTTCAGCAGATGGTGATGGATTTATGAATATTCCGGATGGAATCGATGACGATGAAATCCCGTTCAATTAATAAGATGAGGAGATTAAGACATGCAGTTGCAGTTTTCAGATGATCAGAGGGCGGCAATGACCGCCCTTGAAAGCGGAAAAAATGTGTTCCTGACCGGCAAGGCCGGGACGGGCAAAACATGCGTCCTGAATGAGTTTATTCGCTGGGCTCTGGACAAAGAAAAGAACCTGATTGTTTGCGCATCAACCGGCGCCGCGGCTCAGCGAATCGAACCGATCAAAGCAACTACAATTCACAGGGCGTTCGGGCTGAATAAAGAACCGATCGTCATGCCGCCGAAGAGATACAAGAAGGAAATCGCCGCGGCTGACATCATCATTATCGATGAAATATCGATGTGCAGAATTGACCTGTTTGAGCACGTTGCCGAAGCTATCCGAATAGCAAATAAGAGAAATAGCGACTACGAGAGGAAGCTTGCCAGAAAAGAAGGCAGAACCGAAAATTACGTGCAGCCGATTCAGCTGGTTGTAACCGGAGATTTTTCACAGCTTGAGCCCGTCTTAACGAATGCGGACAGAACAGCGTTCAGAAGTCGTTACAAGAATAAACTGTTTGCTTTTGAGTCTCCATACTGGAAAGCAATGAACTTCGTAAATGCGGAGCTCACAACAGTCCACAGACAGATTGATGATTCTGAGTACACCGAGGCCCTGAATGAAGCTCGCGATGGTTCTGATCCGTTTTGCGTAGATTGGTTCAATTTCAACACAGCTAAAGACAGATTTACCGGCGAAGATTCTATCATTCTTTGCGGAAAGAACGCCACAGCCTCAGAAAAGAACCTTGAGCGCCTCGATGAAATCAAGGGTGAAGAGTTCTATTCAAAAGCTGAGATCACCGGAGATGCAGATATGGCGTCAACAAACGCAGAGTATGAGCTGAGATTCAAGGTTGGCGCAAAAGTCATGATGCTGGTAAATGGACCCGGATACTTTAATGGGTCATTTGGAACGATCAAAGCATATTATCCGAACGATGGCGGGGATTGGGGCGATGAGCCGAGAGTCAAGATTCACCTGGATGAAACAGATGAAGATGTCTACGTAGAGAAGTATAAGTGGGACATCGTAGCTCCAGAAGTCGTGAAAGAAACAAAAGAAGAAAAAGACCCCGTAACCGGTGAAATAAAAACAGTTGAAGTAGAGACAATACAGCAGAAGTCAGTAGGCTGTGTATCGCAGTTTCCTTTTAAGCTCGCATGGGCGATTACAATTCATAAATCCCAGGGAATGACGCTGAAGTGCGGCGTCAATCTCTACCCCGAGTTCTTTGCAAATGGCCAACTCTATGTAGCGCTGTCAAGGGTTGATAGACGGGAAAATATTTATATTGAGGGACTGCTTGATTATCAGGACCTTCGGGCTTCGGCAAAGGTTAGAAAATTTTACGGTACTCAGTAATGGATATTCAAATAGATAGCCGAGAAAAAGAACGGGCGATTAAAAAAATAATAGCTGAATTTGACAGACAAGGCATAAACCACTTCACATCAAAGCTGTATGTCGGGGATTACCAGAACCTTGATAATCCCCGCATCATCGTAGATCGCAAGCAGAATCTTCAGGAGCTTGCCGGAAACGTAACACAGCAGCACGAGCGATTCAGGAAAGAATTGATCAGAGCAAGGGATGCAAACATTCAGCTGATTATCCTCGTTGAGCATGGCGACGACATAGAAAAACTTGAAGATGTGTACTTCTGGCAGAATCCCCGAAAACATGAAATCCGATGGAAATGGGAAAGCGGGAAGCGAGTAAAGTATGTTGCTTCAGTTAAAGCTATTGACGGACCGCAGTTGTACAAAAGCCTCTGTACCATACGTGATAGATACGGCGCAAAATTTGAATTCTGTTCGAAAGACGAGACCGGAGAAAGAATTATCAAGCTACTGAGTAAAAGCTATGACGGTTGAAGAAATAAAAAATACTTATTCTATGCGGGAAATCGTTGAGAAATACGGCATTGAGATAAACCGATCAGGGTTTTGCAAATGTCCTTTTCACAATGAAAAAACCGCAAGTATGAAAATATACGCTCAGTCTTATTACTGCTTCGGATGCCATGCCGGAGGTGACGTTTTGGCATTCGTGCAGGCCATAGAGGGCGTTGATTTCAAGACGGCTTATAAATCTCTTGGCGGAACATATGACGGCGACAGAGGAAGCTACAGCACGCGATACATGACATATAAGGCGAAAGCCAAAGCGGAGCAAGCGAAGCGAGACAAGGAAAGAAGAAGTCAAAAGAGGCAGGAGCTTAATCAGGAAATCAATTCAATAAGATCAAGCATTGAAGGTCTTGAACCGTTTTCGGATGAGTGGTGCGCTATGACTGACCGACTCCAAAAAGCGATGGTGGAGGCCGGATTATACGGGGAAGGAGGTGATGCTGAATGAATATTGATAATCTGACGGCTGAAACGATACTAGATGAATCAATATTCATGGAGTTATTCGATATAAGCGACATTATAGAGCGTGAGCGCGTACATCAGGCGTTACAAGAGAAGGCGAAGCTGCTTGGTGTAAAAACAAAGTTTGACGGGCTTTATTCAACTCACAAAAAACTTGACAAAGAAATGAGGCAGGCGCAAAGAGCAGTCGTTATTTTGACCAATCAGGAAACCGTCTTTGATGTAGAAGGCTCTGAGTACCAGAACATGAAGTGCGGCTCATGGATTGCGAGAGAAGACGGGATATACGCGCAGAATTCGAGCGGAGTTGATGTAATTGCCTGCTATCACCCGATTATTCCGGTGGAAAGACTGAAAAACCTCGAAACCGGTGAGGAACAAATAACGCTTGCATTCAAGAGGAACTATACCTGGTCAAAAATCACGGTTGAAAAAACACTGATTGCGAGCGCAAACAGAATCGTTCAGCTTGCAAAGGTCGGCGTGGCGGTTACTTCTGAAAACGCAAGGCTACTTGTTAGGTATCTTGCCGATGTTGAGAACCTGAATCCGGACTTGATCGGAGTGAAACATTCCACTTCTAAAATGGGGTGGCACGATAAAGGGAAATTGTTTATTCCATTCGATACAGACGTTGTTTTTGATGGAAACCTTAGATTCAGGCAGATTTGTTCTGCCATCAGAATGGAGGGAGATTACGACACCTGGCTAAATGAAGTGAAGCGAATTCGCGCAAGCGGAAGAATTGAGGCGAAGTTCTTATTGGCCTCATCCTTTGCAAGTGTTCTGTTGGAGCAGCTTGGTGCATTACCGTTTTTTGTGGATCTGTGGGGTGAAACAGAAGGCGGCAAGACAGTTGCCCTGATGCTTGCAACAAGCGTGTGGGCCGACCCAGCGGACAGTAAGTATATCGGAGACTTTAAGAGCACAGACGTTGCACTTGAGGCGAAAGCCGACATGCTGAACAACTTACCGATGATGCTTGATGATACATCGAAAGTCAGCAGAAGAATCTCGGAGAACTTCGAGAGCGTCATATACGATCTTTGTTCGGGAAAGGGCAAAAGCCGATCAAACAGAGAGCTCGGTGTCAACCGCGAGAATCACTGGCATAACATTTTTATATGCAACGGTGAGCGTCCTTTAAATAGTTATGTTGATCAGGGCGGAGCAATAAACCGAATCCTTGAAGTGGAGTGCGAACCGAATGTCTTTGAGGATCCGCAGCGAACAGCGGAGCTCGTGAAAAGAAATTACGGATATGCCGGTTTTCAGTTTGTAAAGATTATACAGAACACTGATCCTGAAGACATTAAGGCGATATTCCATAATTTTCAAAATCAGCTGATGAAATCGGATGGAATGCAGAAACAGGCAACAAGTCTCGCGGTGGTCCTGACGGCGGACATGCTGATTGAAAAATACATCTTTCGGGATGGGAAAATCATTCAGATTAGCGAAGCAAAGAAGATACTTCTCAGTAGATCAAACGTCTCAGATAACGAACGATGCTATCAATTTTTACTTTCGAAAATAGAAATGAATAGCAATCGATTCGAGGAAGAGTGTAAGGTCGAGCGATGGGGCATTATCGAAGGTGATTCGGCGTATATATTTCCTCCGGTTCTTGCAACGATTTGCAAAGATGGCGGATTTAGTCGAGAAAGTTTCGTTTCATGGGGGCTGAAGCACGGCAAGATTCGGCAAGATGGGCGCGGAAAGAATTCCATCCAGAAGAAAATCGGCGGAAGGAATACGAGGGTTTACTGCATTGACATTTCCGGAGCTGATGCGGATGAGGACGATTATATGCAGATAAGCCTTGACGAAATTCCATTTGAAGATATGAAATGAAGCGAATTTTCTGAAGGCATAAACATAGGAAGAAACTCCTCAAAAAGGTAACACAGTAACACCGGTAACACGTTGAGAATAGTACCTTATTAAAAAAAAAAAAAAAATGAGAAAATCCAAATTTTTTATTTTTTTCTATATATGGCAAAAAGTGGTGTTACCGGTGTTACCGGTGTTACCGATGCCGATTTTGCTGATAAATAAGGGAAAAATGAGGTAACACCTTTGGTAACACCTTGGTAACACCTTATAGAAAATCGCAGGAATGAAAGGGAAGTATGCAAAGCGAAGAAAGATTGAGATTTATACATCGCATCTTGCTTGAATCCTGGAAATTATTCAAAGCGCATTCGGGTGAACCAAACTCAGATGATAAGTGGGATGCGGTAATGAGTGAATCAAGCAGGATATGCAATGATGTTGCCGGCGACGATCCAGTTGCAAAGCAAATCGTATTCGGATTCGTTGCGGCATTAGAAACAGAAGATAAGGAAGCAAGGAGAAAGGAGAGATTAAGACAATGATTCCAAGACATAAAGGCAAAGTCAAAATCACGGAGAGCAAGCGGATCCACTACAACAACATCGGTGAGGTGCTTGACGATATGGACGGCGCGAACGGTGCAATCACCGAGGCGCAGATCAAGGCCATCCGCGAACTTATCGAGATCGACAAGGTCGAGTACCGCAACAAGATGCTTAAAATTGCCGGCATTGCATATGAGGCAGGGCGGAAGTTCAGCTGGAACGAATTCGAAGCGTTGAAGACTGATGTCATCAAGGGCGGATTCGATGTGAGGATGTGAACATGGCAAAAGTTGCTCGGATGAGCAGAAGAAGATGAATGCGAAAAGTTAGTAAAGAAAGGAGACAAAGAAGTTTATGGATTCTAAAGCATTTGGAATTAATGTTGCAAAGAAACTGGAAGAAATCGGAATGTCACAGCGCGAGCTCGCAGATAAGGTCGAGGTAACTAAAGTGGCCATGTCCAGATATATCAGCGGAGAACGTACACCCAAAGGACCGATCATCGCAGCGATCGCAAAAGAGCTCGGAACCACATTTGAAGAACTGACCAGAGTTGAGATGGCAGAGAAGAAAATCAGAGAAATGACAAGTGAGGAGATAGATGAAATCCTCAGAACCGGATTGATCATCAAGTGTGAGAGCGAAGAGGTCATGAATGCTCTTCTGAATGAGTTCCACGAAGCTGGGGTGACAGCATACAGAATCGAAGACGAGAAAATCGGTGAATTTGTTGTCGAGATGCCTCCGGTTAAGTGAAGCATAGAGGAGATTAAGACATGAGCAAGAAAGACGCAGAATTTGAGGGATTCCTTCGCGGACTTGAGACCGCGCGGAAAACCGCTCTTGAAGTAGAACAGGATGGGGGATGCGTTTCGGACGAGCTTAAGAGGATGATACGCATGAGGCGGTCAACGGGTGTCACACTCCCGATGACAAAGAAGGAATTGGACGCGGCAACGCTGACCATGAAATGCTACTGCTACAGCAGTGTGCAGGCCATGGCGATGATTATCCTGTACGAACAGAACCAGTGGGGAGCTAAACGGCTCCTCCGGTTCCAGAAGGAATTTAACCGCCACATCGATGCACTGATGGAAGGGAGCATTGACTGGCACGACATCGTTGCGTGCCTCGAAGCAGAAACGGGCGTGAAACTGGAGTTCCCGAAAGACCTGATGCAGCAGAAGATTTTGTGTTGAGAGAAGGTGATGAAAAGACGTGATACCAGATTTCGGTTTTTACAATATGGACTGTATGGAAGGGATGAAGCAGTTTCCCGACAAGTATTTTGAGCTTGCGATTGTTGACCCACCGTATGGAATCAACATCGGTTCTGAACCGGGGGGGCAACAGACGAATCATCCCGTTCGGCGGAAAGCGAAACGCCAAATTCAAATCGGCGGAGCAAATCCGTTCGGAGGCAGATACAAGTCGGGGGGGTCTCTGCAAGCCACCCAAAACGTACAAGGCATTTGACGACAGCCACACGCCAGATGCCGAGTATTTCAAAGAACTTGAGCGTGTGGCAAAACACCGAATCATATGGGGGGGTAACTACTTCCTGAACTATCTCAACGCCACGGAATGCATAATCGTGTGGGATAAAAAACGGAGAGGTTTAAACTTTGCGGATTGCGAAGTGGCATGGACGGACATAAAACTTCCGTGCAGAATCGTTGAATTCAAGTGGAACGGAATGCTTCAGGAAGACATGAAGGACAAAGAGTTCCGCATTCACCCAACACAGAAACCCGTGAAACTCTACGAGTGGTTGCTGAGACACTACGCAAAAGAGGGCGACAAGATTCTCGATACTCACGTAGGCTCTGCATCATCCCTTATAGCGTGTCAGAGGCTCGGATTTCGCTTTGTAGGCTACGAGATAGATGAAGACTACTATAAACTCGCAAAAGAGCGCTATGAGCGCGAAACGGCGCAAATAACACTATTTAATCTGAATCACTGAGAGGAGATGAACCATGAATAAATTCTTAAAAGCAACCACGGCACTTATCGTCGCAATGGCAATCACGGCAATCATGATCGTAACGGCCAATGCAGAGACGCGGTACATCGAGAAGCGTTTCACCTTCGGGAGCTATGCCCCGCAGATCCACATCATCAATGCAGGACTTTCGACAGCACTTGAAGTAAACCCGAATGGCTCGCTGTCATGGCGGAAGCACAGAAACAATAATGATTACAACGATGTCTCACAGTCTTTTCTGATCCTTCCGGCAGGAAGCGGTTATTACAGGATTGAGGAGATGCTTCCGATGGGCGGACATAATCCGAGGGTGCTTACATATAAGCCCGGCCAGGGATTCTCAATGGAGTGGCCGGCGAACGGCAAAATATCGGATACGCAGAAGTTCCGCCTCAAGTGGTACAGCTCCACGACATGCGGCGGTCGCACGATCAAGAATTGCTGGCGGCTTGTCTGCAAAAAGGACAATGTCGCATTCTGCAAGTCGGGCTGGGGTACAGTTAAGTTTTTGCAGATGAATGCGTAAGGAGGAAAATCATGGACAGCGGTAATTTGATCTGCACGATGCATGAGGAGATTCTTGGTATTTGCAGGGAGCAGCTTGAAGAGCTGCCCCCTGAACCGGAAGCACCTGCTGAGTATTCTGGAGTATATCAGGCGTTCCGGGACATCACGGAAGCGACCGAGAAGGCCAGGGACGCAGGTGAGCGTATGGAGAACAGGTTATTTCAGTACAGTACGGCTGTTAAGTCGCTGGGATTCGAGAGGGTGAGAGGATGATATACAAAACGAAAGACGGGATTGAATTTCATGTGCTTCCGGATAACGCACGTTGTGCATGCGAGGGCGTTCATCCTGACGTGTTGAGCGAATGCCCGATGCATAATTTTGACGATGATGGAGATTTATGCGTACCGGAACTGTGCGACTAATACGATGAGGTGACCGAATGAGTGAATTAAAACGATTAAATCTTGACCACGCAACTGACGAACTTAGACAGTTCATTTTGGAGAATCCCGATTTGCCGATTGTAATTTTGGCAGACGAAAGCTCTGTTACCGATAACGGAGCATGGACGTACTGTTCTGAGATTTCGGTTAAGATCGAAGAGATTCTTGATTGCGAATATTACGATTATGGCGATATGGTCATCACCGACCGTGACAGACTCGAAGAAGTTATTGAGGATAATCTTTACGAAGATTACCACGATAAACCGGAATCAGAGTATGACGCTGCTATTAAGGCAGAGGTGGAAAAATTTGAACCGTACTGGAAGAAAGTAATTGCGGTATATGCAACAAACTGAGAGGGGACGGTGATACGGAATGAGCGAAAAACTAAAGCCATGCCCGTTCTGCGGAAAATATCCTCAAACGGTAGTGGATGATGAAACCGAGGAGAAATTCGGTGTTAAATGCTTTAACTGTGGAGGCTCAATATATCCAGAAAAAGATACTTTGCAAGAAGCTATTGAAGCATGGAATCGAAGGGCAGGTGATACGGAATGACACTTGAAGAAGCGATTATCCATGCCGAAGAGGTGGTAGACCGGTGCGAGGTTACGGACGGGGATCGGGCGTGTACTGAAGCGCACAGACAGCTTGCGGAATGGCTCAGAGAGTTGCAGGAGACACGGAAAGAACGTGACTATTGGCAGGAAAAAGCCCACAGCTACGAGCAGACCATTTTCAAGCTGACAGATGCAATCTCCAAGCAGCCCAAAAGGACATTTGTTGAACTGCTTGTACATTATCCACATCCGGATGTTTGCACGTATCCGGAGTACAAGGGCAAACCGTACTACTCGATTAAATACATCGAAGACGGCGAATGCTTTGTAGGCTTTGGAACTTATAAACCGGAAGTGCTGTCGCAGTACCTAAGAGATTATTTTATGCCATCCGCACAGCCACACTTAATCACTATGATACAAACCGGAATAAAAGCAACAGACGCGGATGATCCATATTCATGCGGTATGCGAAACGGTATGAGATGGTGCATGTCTTTAATTGATGGCAAAGATCCGTTGTATGAAAATTGCCCATCCTCACAGCTGGAAGAACGCACGGAAAAACGCACAGAAACACACGCGTGCGATTTGATCTCAAGGCAGGCGGCGGTAGAACTTGCGATGAAATACTGTCCAGATGATGACGGGGCTGTTCAGTGTGACGGAGACATTAGAGGACTCCTTGATGAACTTGAGAATCTGCCACCCGCACAGCCAGAACCTGAACGCACGATGGAAGAATTTATGTATGGTCAGGACATGGGAAATCCTGAAGATGGGAGTTTATGATGGATGACTTAATCAGCAGACAGGCGGCTAAACTAAAAGTTTTGTATGGAAAAAAAGGAGATACCGCGGAAGATTTTAACGACAAATGCGTTGACTGCCTTGATGATGCACAGCCAGAAGAAGCTATCCCGGTCTCATGGATCGAAGCGAGAATCAAAAGATTCATAACGATGGATAATGCGTTCGGCGGTCTGACAGCAAACATCATGCTTGTAATGCTCAATGAGTGGAAGAGAGAGCAGGAAGGAGAGACAGAATGAACGCAGACGGAACACTGGACAAAGAGGAGATGAAGAAAGTAGGAAAACTCAATCCCTATCTCAGAGATGAATGCGGAGTACCTTTCCCGGAGGCTTTTCCGATGGCCATGCTCATTGTGGAGAACTGGGAAGGAATCAAGAATATCGTAGAACAGGAGGACAGACAGGATGATTAAGATACTGATTATATTAGCTGTGGTTGTTTTGGTGATTATCATGTTTGGTGCAATTCTTGCGGCATGCACCGATGACGAATACTACGAAGAAGATGAATTTGATTATGACGCATGGGAGGAAAGAGAAAAATGAAGTACGTAATCAGAAGACAGGAAGGCAAGTTTGCAAGGTATATCTGCCCGGAGTGCGGAAGGACGCTCCTGATCAGTGACGGGACAGCGCCGGTTGACCTGCCTGAGGTATGCGGTTCTTGCGGAAAAGATATTTACTTCATGGGGAACGATTTCGAGGAGAACAACGATGGACGAGAAAAAGCTTGAAAAGTTCTGCCATGAACATGACATCGACTGCAACGACTGTCCGTTAAGAGACGAGTGCAGTGAGTATTACGGCAAGTATCACGAACTGCCGGCAAGAAGATACAAGGGGGATGACAATGGCTAACATCAGTGGAATACCTGACCCGACAGCGGAGCAGGCAGTTGCCAACGTGATGAAGGAAGGCAAGCCTTCCAGATTCCTGCCGAAGCAGCTGCACAAGATGCTCAAAAGCCTGCGCGAGGTGCTTTCGCTTGTGGGTTATGACGTTGTAGATATCAGGATGAGGGACAGGACAGACGGTCACGAATATTTGTGGAGTGAATGGAAATGAGGTACGGAGTTCCATACAAGGGCAGTAAGAATCAAATAGCGGAATGGATAACGATGTCATTGCCACGGGCTGAGTATTTCGTTGATTTGTTTTGTGGGGGTTGTGCCGTGACGCACGCGGCACTCCTTTCCCGTAAGTGGAAGCGGTTCATCATCAACGATATTGACGGACGAATGCCGAAGTTCTTTCTTGATGCGGTGTACGGGAAATACACGGTCGAGAATCATCCTGAGTGGATAAGCCGTGAGGAATTCCACCGCCTGAAAGATAGTGATGCATATATTGCTATGGCGTGGTCGTTCGGGAATAACGGAAAGGATTACATGTACGGTGAGGACATTGAGCAATTCAAGCACGATTACCACAGAGCCGTTTTTACGGACAATGTAAGCCTTTTAGAGCCGTATGGGTATAAAATATCGTCCACGCATAAAAAAGACGTCTATGAGCGTTATTTGGAGTTTAACAGGCAAATTAAAGAGATTGCGCGGAGCGACCTTGACAGTGTTGTTCGGCAAAGAGAAATCGAGCGCTTACAGAGCTTACAGAGCTTACAGAGCTTACAGAGCTTACAGAGCTTACAGAGCTTACAGAGCTTACATGTGGACTATCAGGCGGTCGAGATTCCGCCAAATGCGGTCATCTACTGCGACCCACCTTATGAGGGTACGAACTGCGGAAAGTATGACGGATTCGATTCGGAACGATTCCACGAATGGGCGCGACAGCAGAGCAACATTTTCATCTCGGAATACAACATGCCCGATGATTTCATTGTGGTCGATGAGGTTGAGAAAACAGTTCTGTCGGCGGCGAACGGTAATAGCCAGAAAGCCGTAGAACGGCTCTATACGAACGAAAAGACCTACAGGCACATGACAGACCGCCAAAAGAGATTAATCGCTTTAAACGGCGCACAGCAACTCACATTATTTGATTGACAGAAAGGAGTATGAAGCGAATGGAAGTAATACCGACAATCCTCGACAGCGGAGACAGACGCGAATTTGAAACGGGGGCAGTCAGAGACATGGCGGAAGGCAAGGGCAGATGCGACCTCCTGCCGCTTGAACAGGTGGCAAAGCTCCTCGAAGGCGATGAGGTCATAAAAGCAATCTGGATATATCAGATCGGCAAAGACATGAGCTACATCAAAAGAGCAATTCGGATGTTCTGCACGTCGCTCGGGTGGTCGCTCCCTCACGCAATGCTCGAACTCTCCAAGCACTTCGAACAGGGCGCCATAAAGTACGGAGAACGCAACTGGGAGAAGGGGCTTCCGGAATACTGCTACATAGATTCCGCGATCCGTCACTATCTCAAGTGGCTTGACAATCAGAATGATGAACCGCATGACAGAGCAGTTCTTTGGAATCTGATATGCTTATGGTGGACACATGAGAACATAACTGAAAAGGGAGGCAAGGAAGAGTGACACCTGAGAACGAAGCGAAGTACAAGTATCTCATGCGGTACAAGTGGGACGTGCTCAAAGTGAAGGCAATCGAGCGTGAGATTATCCGCTGCCGGCTTGGTGCACTCCCCGGGGCGGTCAATTATGACGGGATGCCGCACGGATCCGGAAGCAATACAGACCTTAGCGACTATGCGGTGAAGCTCGGCAATCTCATCGAGGAGCTTGAACAGTCACGCAAAAAGACACTGGAAGACATGTCAAGCATCCTCTACGCAATCGATGAGGTCGCGATGGCGGACAGTGAGAACGGGGCGAAATACAGCATCCTCCTTCGGTGCAAGTACGTGGATGACCTGAGCTGGAAGGAGACAGCAGACGCCATGGGATACACGGAGAATCATGTAAAAGGATACCTTCACGGGAAAGCGCTCAGCGCGTTCAGGATCCCCGAATATTAATACGTTTTAATACGCTGGGTTATGGTATTATATAAATTGTCGAAACAGACGGAAAAACAACTTCTAAAGACAACTTTCTTTTTCTAGTTCCTTTTCTTTATGTGGTGGAGCCCGGGTAAAACCGGGCTCAAATTTTTGCAATTATGAAAGAAACAGCAGAAGTATCAATCAGATATGCGGATTTGGCAGAGAAGGTCATAGCAGAACATCATGATCTTCAATGGATCCCTAAAATTGGCGTTAAGGTAGGATTTCTTGAAAGTGACAGGCAGAAAAAGAAAAGCGGAAGGCTCGTTCTCGGAGAATGCATTCTTGTGAAGGATCTTTACAGGTGCTTTATCCCATATGATTTCCTGATTGTCATTTACGAGCCTAACGTGATTGGAATGACGAAAGAGCAGATGAAGATACTGCTGTATCACGAGATGCTTCACATCGGAATCTCGGATGATGGGGAAGATTTGAAGTATGTCGTGAATCCGCATGATGTAGAGGAATTCAGAACGATTATAGACAAGTACGGAATAGACTGGGCAATGCACTGAGGATGGTGATTATGTGGCAAAGGGCAAGTTTGAAAACTGGTTAACGGAAGATAGCTTGCTCTTGCTTAAGGGATGGGCTCGCGACGGGTTAACCGATGAAGAAATTGCTAAGAAGATGGGAATCAACGTCGCAACCCTGTACAGGTGGAAAGATAAATACTGCGAGATTTGCGAGGCATTAAAAAAGGGCAGAGAGCCCGTCGATGTCATTCTGGAAGATACAGCGTTCGAGAGAGCTACACAATGGCGAACAGTGAAGGAAATCACGAGAGCTCTTCAATTCAACCGTGAAAGCGGAAAGAAGGAACTTGTCGTCATTAAAGAAGTCGAGAAGAAGGTTCCGCCGGATTCCACATTGCTTATATTCCTGATGAAGAACCGCATGAAAGACAAATACGGCGATAAGCAGCAAGTCGAAATATCCGGTCAGCTCGACACAAACCCCTTTGCCGGTCTCAATGAGGACCAGCTGAGAAAGCTGGCGAAAGACAATGGATAGGCGGATGATTGCCCTCGGCGCGAAATGCGAGCTTGCAAGGCGGCACTTCTTCGATTACTGCAATCTGAAAGCGCCGGACTTCTACAAGCCGGACAGGGGTTATCTGGTAGAATTCTGCGAGACCTTGCAGGAATTCATTGTGTCGGACGATGATGTACTCATCATCAACGCGCCTCCGCGTCACGGCAAGTCACGCACAATAGGATGCCTGGTTGAATGGGTGCTTGGACGCAATCACCGATACAAGATCATGACCGGATCGTATAACGAGAAGCTGTCAACGACATTCTCGAAGGGTGTCCGCGATTCTATCATGGAGACGAAAGCGGACCGTTACCGAATCGTGTACTCGGATATCTTCCCACGCACAAAGGTAAAGCGCGGTGACGCTGCTATGAACCTGTGGTCACTGGAAGACGGCTATAATAACTATCTGGCGACGTCTCCGACCGGTACAGCAACCGGATTCGGTGCAGACCTGATAATCATCGACGACCTGATAAAATCACGATATGAAGCAAATAACGCGAACGTGAAGCAAGCGCACTGGGATTGGTTCACTGGCACGATGCTCTCCCGACTGGAAGAACACGGAAAGCTCATTATCGTTATGACCAGATGGGCGACGGATGACCTTGCAGGACGGATCGTGGAGCATGCTGCCGAGTATGGTTGGACTGTTCGGCATTTGAATTTCAAGGCCGTGCGCGATGACGGCACGATGCTCTGCCCGGAGATACTCAGCAAAGCAAGCTATGAGTCAAAGCGTAAGGCGATGGGTGCCGAAGTCGCCGACGCGAACTATCAGCAGAACCCGATTGACATCAAGGGAAGACTGTATTCCAGATTCAAGACATATACGGATGTACCGCGTGATGAGAGCGGACATCCGTTTTTTATTGCGATCAAGAGCTATACAGATACAGCGGATACCGGATCGGATAACCTCAGTCACATTGTGTACGGCGTTTCCCCTGCACATGATGCTTACGTTTTGGATGTTATCCACACAAAAGAGCCTATGGAAGTGACAGAGCCGAAGGTCGCTCGGTCTATCCATGAGAACGGCGTTACCTGGGCGGATGTCGAGTCCAATAACGGCGGGCGCGGATTTGCCCGGAACGTGAAACAGATCCTCACAGGCCGATACGGTAACAACAGAGCTGTCGTGCATTGGTTCTACCAGTCGCAGAACAAGCGGGCGCGTATCCTGTCGAATGCGACAACGGTCATGGAACATGTGTATTTCCCGGCTGACTGGATGTATAAATGGCCTGAATACTACGATGACATGACAAGATACCAGAGGGACGGGAAGAACGCGCATGACGACGCTGAGGACGCTACGACAGGTGTTGTGGAGAAGATGCTGATCAGTGAGAACGCATCCGGTATAAATCGAAACAAGGGATTCTCAGGGGGATTCTAAATGGCAAATATAAAAGTAAGACTGGATAAGCGTGTGATTCGCGTTCCGGCTGATACGAAAATGAGCGTAGACCTTCTGTCTGCATTGATCCAGAAACATAAAGAGCTGAAGGAAAAGATATACAAGCCGCTTGAAGATGCATACGAGGGCGACTACAAGATATTCCACGAACCTCGCAAACCTGCATGGAAGCCGGACAACCGGATCGCGGTGAACTTCGCTAAGTACATCAGCGACACATTCAACGGATTCTTTATCGGAATTCCGATAAAGGTTGAATCTGATTCTGAGAATGAGAAAGTCAAAGATTACCTGGAATATCTCGACAGCTACAACAACCAGGATGACAACAACGCGGAGCTCAGCAAGCTGTCATCTAACTTCGGCACGGCTTACGAGATGTACTACAACGACGATGAAGGAGAAAGCGGTATCATCTACCTGAGTCCGATGGATGCGTTCATGGTCTATGATGACAGCATCCTGTCACGCCCGATGTTCTTTGTGAGATATACAAAAGGCGCGGACGGCATCGAGCGTGGAAGCTATTCGGATGATACGATTGTGCGGCATTTCTCGTTTGAGGGCGGTATCCACTTCACGGATGAGGCAACAGAGCATCACTTCTGTGACGTTCCGGCTACTGAATACGTCCACAATGCTGAGCGCATGGGAATCTATGAAGATGCACTGTCGAGCATTGACGCCTTCAACAAGGCACTCAGCGAGAAAGCTAACGATGTTGAATACTTCGCTGATGCATATCTCAAGATTGTCGGTGCGAAAATCGACGATGATGACACACGCTTCATCCGCACGACAAGAGTCATCAACCTGTATAAGGACGCGAATGCGCCGGATGACTCCCAGCCCATGGACGCGGAATTCCTGGCAAAACCCGATGCGGATAACTCCCAGGAGCACCTGCTTGACCGTCTCTTCCGGCTGATATTCCAACTGTCCATGGTGGTCAATATCTCTGATGAGAGCTTCGGATCCTCGTCAGGCATCGCTCTCAAGTACAAGCTGACGGCGATGTATAACCTCTTCAGAACGAAAGAACGGAAGTTCTCAGCCGGCATGAACCGCAGATACAGGATCCTCTTCTCATCACCGATTGCGAAGACGCACGGAGTGAACGAGGATGACTGGATTGGCGTCAAGTCCACCTTTACCCCGAACTTCCCGGCGAACACGACAGAAGAGGCAGACAATGCTATGAAGCTGTCCGGTATCGTTTCCCGCGCTACGCAGCTCGCTCTCCTGTCCTGCGTCGATGACGTCAATGCAGAGCTCGAAGCAATCAAAGAGGAAGAGGAGCAGCTGAAGGCAAGCACGAACAGCTATGGCGATTTCGCAAAGCATGACCATGGCCATGACGGAGGTGAAGCGGATGAAGAAGACGACAGTTGATATTCACGGCACGAAGTGGACGGTGGAAAGAGTAAAAGGCATCAAGATAGATAAAAAGCAGGAAGATGTCACCTATCTCGGTCGCACGTACTACGGAAAGCACCTGATCCGGCTCAGGAAAGGTCTTGACCGCGTAAATGCCGTGCAGACTATGCGTCACGAGCTGACACATGCAATTCTCTTTGAATACGGCATCAGCCTCTCAGATGAAGAGAGCATCTGCAATTTCATCGGAGCTTTCGCCGGAGAAATCACTGATAAGGCGAACCTGTTAGTGAAGGAGCTTGGTTATGTCTAAGAGCAGCCTCGATTATTGGCGCGAGCGCGAACAGGAAGCGAATAAGAACGCCATCAAAGACGAGGCAGCTTATAACAAGCGGATCAAAGAAATCTACAGCTACACAGATCGGAACATCCAGCGCACCATAAACGACTTCTATGCACGGTACGCATCGAAGAACGGTATCACGATGAACGAGGCAAAGAAGCGGGTGCGCGAGATTGACATGCGTCACTACGAACAGCTTGCAAGGAAGTACGTGCGAGAACATGACTTTTCACAACAGGCCAATGAGGAGATGGCGCTTTACAATCTCACAATGAAGGTAAACCGCCTCGAATTGCTCAAAGCGGAGATCAATCTGGAGCTGATAGATGGTTATAACGATATCGAGAAAGAGATGCGGAAAGACCTACTTGAACAGGCCATGAAGGTCGACGCAAGGTACGCGGGTATTCTCGGCAAATCCGCCATCGGTAATCAGAAGTACGCACATCAGCTTGTCAATGCTTCGTTCATGGGCGCGACATTCTCCGAGAGGCTGTGGGGCGTCAACATGCCCGACCTTCGAGCACATCTCGAAGTAGAGCTTCGTAACGGGCTTATACAGGGCATTCACCCGAAAGAGCTTGCAAGACGTTTCGGGAAGCATTACGGCGGTTCTGTGCAGGATACGGAGCGCCTGATGATAACGGAGATGCGGCGTCTTCAGACAGCTGTGCAGGCGGAATCCTTCGAGCGCAACGGATTCAAGGAATATCAGTTCATCACTGCCGGTGATGAGCGTGTCTGTCCTGAATGCGCAAAGCTCCACGGTCAGCACTTCAAGGTCAGCGAGATGCAGGTAGGCGAGAATGCCCCGCCGATGCATCCAAGGTGTCACTGCTCTACGACAGCTTACATGGACAGCGACAAGTATAAGCGGTGGATTGAGGCGCTATCGAACGGTGAAGACGTCAGGTGGGATGAATTCCAAAGAAGAAAATGATCATACCGGCGCAGATAGGGCTCCGGACCCGAAAGCAGTGTGCCTTGACTGTTTCTGCGCCGTGATGCAAGGCAATCACAGAAAGGCGGTGATATACCATGACACTCAGAGAAAAAGCGCAGAATTGGCTCAAGAATTACAAGGCCGGTGAGCCTTGTAGTGGTTTACTCGGCACTGAGGACAAGGCGGCAATCGTTGCGGAGTATCTGTATGAAACAGATCCTCGCAAAAAAGCAGAAGGCACAAGCGAAAGAGTCGAGGAATTGCAGGCCAAAGCCGAGCTTCTGCATGAAGACCTTATGACGGAACAGGGCAAAACGGCAGAGCTGGAAAAGCGCAACAAGGAACTTGAATTCCAGCTTGCCGGAGCTTCCAATCGGGTTCTCCGCCTCGAAGGCGAGAACTCAGCGCTGAGGTTTGCAGTACGCTGCAATAGTGTGAGCGGTGCGGAGGTGCGCCAATGATTGAAATCACATACGGGAGCAGAGAACCGCCGAGCCTTGTCATTCGCGGTCATTCCGGATACTCCACACAGGGGACCGACATCGTGTGCGCCTCTGTGAGCGCCTTGTTTCTCACGTTGGTAAATTCCCTCAACGAGTACACGAACGACTTCATACAGGCAAGGACGGAGCCGGGAGACGGCGCCCTGATGTGGCGCGGTCACTGCTCGAAGGGTGCGAGACTGCTCCTTGACAGCTGTCTCCTCGGACTGAGGGCAGTCGCAGAACAGTATCCCGATTATGTAAAATTTGATATTGCTTAAGGAGCACCGGAAGACCGGTGTTTTTTTATTGCTCATTTTTGAGTTTATCGCTCATTTTTTGAGGGCGGCAGGCGTGGATCCGCAACAAAGCTACGGTAATTGGCAGGCATGAGACCATTAAAAACCTTATGGAGGAAAAACATAAATGAAGAACAGAGTTATCCATGCAGAACTTAACAGAAAACAGACACGCGCACTTCACGGCAGACTGCCGCTGAATCTTCAGCTTTTCGCTGATGGCGATGATGATGGAGCCGATGACAGCAGCGAAGATGATGGCGCGGATGACGACGCCGACGAGGACGACGGCGAAGAAGACAAGCCGGAGAAGAAATACACCGATGCTGACGTTGACAGAATGGTCAAGCAGAGACTTGCAAGAGAGCGCAAAGTAGCCGAGAAGAAGGCAAGACAGCAGGCTGAAGCCGAGAAGCTTAAGAACATGTCCGCTGCCGAGAAGCGTGACGCGGAGTTCGAGCAGATGAAAGCCCGTCTTGCATCCCTTGAAGCGGAGAAGAATCAGGCAGAAATGCTTTCCACAGCTTCCGACATCCTGAAGGATGCGGGCATCAACGTATCCTCAAAGCTTGTTGGGCATCTGATCGCTGAGACAGCTGACGAGACCAAGGCGAATGTCGATGAGTTCGTTAAGCTTTTCAACGACGCAGTCAACAAGGGCGTCAAGGCGGCCATGAAGTCTGCCGGTTCCAATCCGAAGAGAAAAGGCGGTAGCTCTGAATCTGAATGGACCAAAGAAAAAATCTATGAAGTGAAGGATCCCATTAAGAGACAGCAGCTCATCAAAGAGCACTGGGATCTCTTCAAGAACTAATCAGGAGGTAAACGCATGAACGCAAACAGAAAGCTTATGAATCTTCAGCTTTTCGCAGTACCGGACAACATCAATCAGACCGGCGATATCGCTCCGGTCATTTCCATGGACTTTGCAAACAGGATCGGCCAGAACATTGCAACACTTCAGCGCATCCTCGGCATTGTTAACATGGTACCGATGGCTGCCGGCACTCTGATCAAAATCTACAAAGAGACTGTCACACTCGCAGATCAGGTAGCCGAGGGTGAGGAAATCAAGCTCTCCAAGGTCAAGAGAGTGCTTGACAGAACAATCGAGCTTGGCCTTGGTAAGTATCTCAAGGAGACAACCGCAGAACTTATCCAGCAGGTAGGCCGCGACAGAGCTATCAACAGAACAGATGAGCTCCTGATCCGCGAGATTCGCAAGGCTATCAAGAAGACATTCTTCGACACAATCGCAGCCGGTACGGGCACAGCTCCGGCAGGTTCCACACTCCAGAAGGCACTCGCTAATGTGTGGGGCGCACTTCAGCACAGATATGAGGACATGGACGTCACTCCGATCTACTTCGTCAGCTCTGACGATGTAGCTACTTACCTGGGTGATGCAAATGTCTCTACACAGACTCTCTTCGGCTTCACCTACATCGAGAACTTCCTTGGCATCGGTAGCGCGTTCGTGCATCCGGGTCTTAAGAAAGGTCAGGTCGCAGGTACTGTTGTTGAGAACCTCAACGGCGCATACGTTCCGGCTACGGGCGGTGACCTTGCAGATGCGTTCGACCTCACAGCTGACGAGAGCGGCCTTGTTGGTGTAACACATAATCCGAAGACCGGCAACGCTTCTATCGACACTCTGATCTTCTGCTCTGTCGTCTTCTATCCGGAATACATCGACGGCGTCATCATCGGCAAGATCGGTGAAGCAGAAGGCGGCGAGTCCGAAGGCGGCGGGACAGAGACGACCTACACAGCAGTCGAGAATCCGACAGGCAACCCGGCAGGGCAGGGCTGGTATGAGCTCGTTGAAGGTGAGTATGTCCTGACGGAAGACACGACGGTCACCAGCGGCAAGACCTACTACGTCGCATCCGTCTGATGCAGACTTGATCAATTATCCGGCAGAGGGTGGAGCTGTTCCATCCTCTGCGATATGAGGAGATATACATGTACATTGTAGTTAAGATGTTTGACGACCTGCAGGATACGAAAGTCGTGGGCGGCATCCGGACATATCACAGATACCATGTCGGTGATGAGTATCCGAGAGCAGGATATACTCCGACATCGGAAAGAGTGCAGTCGCTTCTGACGGGTAACAATCCGCTTAAGGTTCCACTCATAGGCATTCTCGAAGAGAAACTGCCCGAAGAGGACACGCTGAAAGCCCCTGAGACGGCGGAAGAAGTGAAGGTGGAAGAACAGCCCACCGAAGAGAAGAAAGCGCCTGAGAAGCCCGTCCGCAAGCAGACAGCACGTAAAACGGCAACGAGCAAGACAAGCGCGGCGAAGAAGCGGACGACCAGAAAGAAAGCGTGACAGCCATGACACAGCAGGTAATTGACAAAATCATGCGCCGTATCGACCCGACAGGCGACATCCATGAAGACATCGAATCTCAGATCCGCGACATATGCGAAGATACAGAATCTCAGCTCTGCGTCATGCTTGACGAGGATGCGGTACCGGATAAGCTCAGCTACATTGTCGTAGCGGTCTCGGTCAAGAGGTACAACCGCATCGGTTCAGAAGGGACGTCTTCTCACTCTGTCGAGGGTGAGAGCATGTCCTGGACAGAAGATCCGTTTGCAGAGTACATGAGGGATATCGAAGCATGGAAGAACGCCCACAGCGAATACGGAATGCATGTCAGGTTTATTTGACGAGGTGACGCCATCATGAGATACGACACTCCCATTTACTTCCAGACCGTAACACCGGGCCCGTATGATGAAAGCACCGGCGATTATGGCGCGCCTGTCGTTGTAAGCACAAAGCGCCTTGCATCGGTGGTCAACACGAGCGAGAAACAGATGCACCTCATTTACGGCGGCATCCGCAAAGGGTCCAAGACAATCAGCCTGCTCAATGCTTATGGCGAAGTCTTCGACCGGATACGTGTCGGGTCAAAGCTCTACACGGTTGACAGGCGCATTTCCCTGCGCACAAAGCAGGCGTTCGTCTGTTCTGAGATACAGAAGAGAGGGTGATTGTTATGAGTATGGGAGTGAAACTCGAAGGCTTTGACGAGCTTCAGGCGAAGCTGAAAAAGAACGTCAAGCTTGAAGATGTGAAGGTCGTTGTGCAGTATCACGGATCCGAGATGCAGACAACAGCAAATATTATCTGCCCGAAGGATACAAGCAATCTTGCCAATTCGATCACTTTGGAGCTCACAGACGGCGGATTCACGGCAGAGGTTGAGCCACACATG
>ODAI014408885.1_pt1 | contig 23855 bp, 18 predicted proteins | sample 1539321 | NCBI WGS metagenome assembly ODAI01 (sample SAMN02144231, study PRJEB22623) | gut metagenome | biome: sheep rumen | host: Ovis aries | place: New Zealand | reverse complement strand
CTTCCCCGTCATCGGCCGGCCCCATAGAGGAAAACACCTTCAGGGACCGGCCCCGGGTCATCCAGTCCCCTTGGCGGATGACTGTTTCCGAAGGCTGCATTACTGCCGAAGACTGCATTGTTGCCGGGGGCTTCATTGTTGCCGAGGGCTGCATTGTTGCCGCAGACTTCATTGATCCCGCGGATGATCCCGCCGCGGACGACTGCAGCGTCGCCGCAGGCAGGATCGCAGGTCCCATAGCCTCCGTGATTTTCACACGGTCTGTATACAGGCCGTCTGTCTGTTCTTTTTGACGTTCTTCGTTCTGTTCCCTGAGCTGCCTGAGCTGCTCTTCGAGAAGAAGACGCCGGGATCTTTCCCTCTGCAGCTGCTGTTCCAGCTGACGGCTGCGCTGCTGCGCCTCGCGCAGCTGCTCTTCGAGAAGGCTGCGGGCACTGCAGGCTTCTTTGACCTGCCTCTGGGCGCGGGCTTCGTGATTGCGGATCCTTCGGGCAGCATCTTCTTCAACCCTGTCGCGCTCCGCCGCGATCTGTTTCTGCGCCGTCCTGGCTTCTTCCAGCTGACGGCTCATCAGGGCGCCGCGCTTCTTTTCCTCCGACAGACTGTATTCAATACGCGTCATCTCCTCGGCATGCTTTTTCTCAGCTTCCTTTAAGGAGATGCTGAGCTCGCCCAGCTTGCTGGCCGCATTTTCCTTGGCCTTTTTGAGGTCTGCCCGGAGCTGTTCCTGACCGGCACGTCCCATCTTCATAGCACGGTCGACCCGGGTTTCCATTTCCTTCTGCGCAGCTTCCCGGTCATAATAGAACAGATACAGCCGCATGGTCCCGTCTTTTTCCCTGACGCGCCGGACCATCAGTTCCACCCGGACAGCCTTTTCGTCCGCCTGGTCAGGTCTTTTGACACGGAAGATCCCGCATGAAACCGCCTTGCCGGTCGCTGTCTTGTCCGGATTGAAAATATAGGATGTCAGCAGACGGTCGCGGGTGATACTCGTGAGTTCCAGCCCGTAGAAAGGGTCCTCCAGGATGTTCTTCATATACACACTGTTGGACACACCGAACATGGAAGGAATATTTTTACTGGTAAAAAACACTCTCGGACCGCCGTTGGAAATCTTTACGGCCTGTGCTTTTGCCGCAGCCGCCTTCTCCGTGAAGTTGTTTTCCCTGCGGCGTCCGCGGTAGATCTTGACATCGCCGTCCTCCTGCACAGCTTGTTCGGGGGCGGTTTTCACTCTGCTGTCAGTGCTGTCAGTTCTTTCAGTGCTTTCACCGCCGGAAGCTGCAGCATTCTCCCCTGCGGGATCCTTTTCCTCAGCTTTTTTCAGCATAGTTCCCGGAGGATACTCAATCCCGCAGATTGCCTCCGGAATCTGACGCAGGATCTCAGTGGCTGAATCCAGCCGCTCCTGGAGCCGGTCTGCGGTGATCCGGAAGCCGGTCGTCTCCTGAAAGACACAGTAATAGACGGTGCCGCCGTCTGCCTGATAGGCGGGCGCCCCCTTCATCCGGTAATAAAAGCTGTTGCCGTCCCGGCGGTAAAAACGCAGATTTGCAGTGATGCCGCCTCCGTTTTTGCGCGCCTCCGCAATTTCCTCCTGAATTCTGTCCCGGTCTTCCTCCGAGGCCATGAAAAAGGGATTCTGTTCCATTGCGCGCGCAAATTCATCCTGCTTGTAACGAAGCCGGTGGGCAAAAAACTCATTGTAATAAATCGCCTGTTCCCGCCGTCCGTCCAGACAGGCGAGGATCATCACGCCGCATGGAAGATTGTCAATAAATCCGCGCAGCTGTTCAGAACTGTCACGCTCGGATTTTTTGGAAAAATGCAGAAATGTGATCTCAAGCTGTCTGCTGCGCCGGCAGATCGCCATGGAACACCGCAGATAGAGCGGCCTCTCCTCTTCCCTTGATACGAGATTAATCTCGTAGGCCACTGTCATGATATTATCCGCGCTCGGGGAACTCTTGATGGAGATCAGGTCAACATATCGTGGCTCTGTCTCCTGCTTGATCTGCTTGCGCAGAAACTTCAGCACCGCACCTTCCGAAAGGAAATGGTGCATGTTCTCCGGTGTGATCCATACCAGATCTCCCGCCAGCATTTTCTGACAGGCATCGGCATCTCTTTGATCAAATAATCTATATAAAAACTCTTTTCCGAAATCAATAGGTGTTTTCATGTCCCCATTATAACAGAGCCGGCGGTATTTTTCGCATCTTTTTCTCTCAGTTTTTGAACACGCAGTTTTAAATCGGTTACAGGAGTACAGGTCCATCTGAATCATCTGAACAGAGGTGAGCTTTCACACAGGTTTTAATGCCCTTTTCAGCAGCTTCTTCCCTTCGGGACCCGCTGATTTCAGGCGGGTCTGAGCCATCATCCTGCTTATGCCCTGCGCAAGAAAAAAAACGGGCTGCCGCCCGCCAAATCAATGTGACAGAAAATCCACTCATCTTTGAATTATCCGGCGTTATTTTTAGTGTTTATTGCGCTAAAAAGCACTATTTCTCCCATTATTGCATATACTTGTGGCTATGACCTCGTGTTCATAAACATGTCTGAGCACGTAACACTACATTATCTATATGGAGATTACATATGCGTTACACAGAAAGACTTCGTACTTTGCGGGAGGAAAGATCTCTTACCCAGGAAAGCATTGCGGAAGTACTTACAGTATCGCAGCGCACTTACAGTGATTATGAATCCGGCCGAGTGCGCATTCCTGTGGACAGACTGATAAAGTTGGCACAATTCTACAATTGCAGCCTCGATTATATCTCCGGGGCAAGTGATATACGCAGGCCCTATCCCGGAAAGTAAAAATATAAAATATGGTATATTCAATGCCCAGGCAGGGAACAGGCAGGAGCCTTTCCTGCCTTTTTGTAGTGCATGGCTCATTGGAGTCTGCGGCAACACCAATGAGCCATGTCGACAGGTTCGCAAACGCGCAATCTTCAGTTGAATTCTTTTGTGTGTCTTGTTAAGATAATCAGAGTCGCAAGTCAAAGTTTCCGGCCATGCCGTTCGTAAGAGCGGCAGCGCGAGGAGAAAGCCCGGAAGGGGTTTCTCCGATGCGGTCGGCGGAGCTTTGGGCCTTCTCACGGCACAAAGCTCTGAAGCGAAAAATCTTGTATCGACAAGATTTTTCACTCTTTTGGCCATGCCGGAGCACCTGGGCGGGCAGGCATTGAAGCGGCTTTTCGCAGTTTTTGCGTGAAGATCCGGGTGCATCTGATCAGAATGAATTGATTTTTTCAGTAAAGAGGACCTGTCGAAAGGACACAGATGATAAGACTTTTATGTGTCGGGAAAATGAAAGATAAGGCTCTCCAGTCCTTAGTTTCGGAATATGTCAAGCGGATCTCGGCTTTTTCCAAAGTTGACGTGCTTGAAGTAAAGGATGAGCCCAATGCCCATGCGGAGCGGGACGCGGAGACTGTCCGCATCAAAGACAATGAAGCGGAGCGTGTGCTCTCAAAGCTTCGGGACCAGGACCTGGTCATCCTGCTGGATCTGGGCGGAAAAATGTGGGACAGCGAGAAATTCGCACAGCAGCTGGGCAGCTGGCAGCTGAAAGCCGGACAGAAGGGCGGCGATCTTGTCTTTGTCATCGCAGGTTCCCTGGGGCCGGGCAAAGCGCTCCTGGAGCGCTCGGATGTCCGCTGGAAGCTGTCCGACCTGACATTCACACACCTCATCACCAGGGTGCTGATCCTGGAACAGATCTACCGCGGGTTCATGATCCTGAACGGCCGGACCTACCACAAATGACGTTACAAGGCACGTACCCCCTAAGGGCGTGTTAACCAGTACAAGGAGGTATATGATGAATATCCGTGAAGAAGCGAGGAAAATGAAGCTTGTCGCTCCTGTGCTTGCCGCATCTTCCAACGAAATGAGAAATGGTGCCCTGCGCGCGATCGCAGAAGCCCTGACGGCAAGAAAAGACGAAATCTTTGCCGCAAACGCTCAGGACTGCCAGGCCGCCGCTGAGAACGGCATCGCACAGGCAGTCATGAAGCGTCTCGTCTTTAATGACGCAAAGCTCAACGATGTCTGTAAAGGCATTGATCAGCTGATCACCCTTCCCGATCCGATCGGAAAAACCCTCCTGAAAAGGGAGCTGGACGCCGGGCTTGTCCTCGAGCGTGTCAGTGTCCCCATCGGCGTGATCGGTGTCATTTTCGAGGCGAGGCCGGATGCTCTGGTACAGATTTCCACCCTCTGCCTCAAGAGCGGCAACTGCGCGATCCTGAAGGGCGGTAAAGAGACCGCAAAAACAAACCGCGTCCTCTTTACCATCATCCACGAAGCCGCTGTCGCGGCAGGCCTTCCCGAATCCTGCCTGCTGCAGGCTGAGCTCCACAATGAGATCGACGAGCTTCTGCAGTGCGAAAAAGATGTGGACCTGCTCATCCCCCGCGGCTCCAACCAGTTCGTGCAGTACATCATGAACAACACAAAGATCCCCGTCATGGGACACGCGGACGGCATCTGCCATATCTACCTGGACCGCGATGTCGATATGGACATGGCAACAGACGTCATCCTTGACGCCAAGACCCAGTACACAGCTGCCTGCAACGCCGTGGAGACTCTCCTGATCCACCGGGAGATCGCCCCGGTCTTCCTTCCCCGCCTGGCCCGCGAACTCAAGAACGCCGGCGTAAAACTCAGAGGCACACAGGAGGCAGAGGACCTGATCGCGCGCTCCTCTGAGGCTGCCGCACAGATCGAAGCTGTCGATATCATGACAGACGACGATTTCCGCACGGAGTACCTGGATATGATCATCTCCATCAAAATCGTCGCGGATGTCGAGGAAGCCATTGACCACATCAACCGCTACGGTTCCCACCACACAGACTCCATTCTGACCCGTGATGATGCCGTGGCCGCCCGCTTCATGCAGATGGTCGACTCCGCAGGGGTCTATCGCAACTGCTCCACCCGCTTCGCGGACGGTTTCCGCTACGGTTTCGGTGCCGAGGTAGGCATCAGCACCAGCAAACTCCACGCCCGCGGTCCTGTCGGACTCGATGGCCTTGTGACCTACAAATACCTGCTCAACGGCAGCGGACAGATCGTCGGCGACTACGCCAGCGGCAGAAGTCACTTCCATTTCAGGGACCTGTAAATCAAGGGATCCGGTCTGTCTATTTACCGGATCGGTTCCGTGAGGGCTCGCACCGTCACCTGCACTGCGCTGCCCGCCTCCGCAGAGGACAGGCTGTCGCTGATCACCAGGGTTTCTCCGCTTTGGGTGCCGGAACCGGATGCTCCCTCTGCATGGGCGGCCTCACCGTTGATCTCCCAGCCGATGAAGCGATAGCCCTCCATGGGCTTCGCCGTGACCGCAAAGGAAGTGCCGCGGTAGTATTGGTTCGACCACTTCCTGCCCGGGCCGACGATCATATTGTTCCAGGAAACAGAGACTCCGTCCCCTGCCTCGATCGAGACATGGTAGCGTTCCTGCAGCCCCATATATTTGGCGATGTCCGCCCGGTAGAGACCTTCCTTTTCCCGGACGTTGTTTTTGGTCTTTTCTGCGGTATCTTCCATTTCCGTCCAGAAATCCTGCCCGTAGTCAAGGATATATTCGCGCTCCAGATCCGTGTAGAGGGCATCCAGAACCGCACAGGCATAATCCGGTTCGAAGGTCGTACGCAGAAGATCGTCAACATAGGTCAGGAAGGTATCCCTGTATTTTCTGCACGCCATGACATGGTAAAAGGTATTTTTCTCATCCCGCATCAGATAATCGATCAGTTCCGTTGACCAGTGCTCCGGCGCACTGTGCAGGTCATTGGTAAGAATCTGATCCATGTCATCCAGCAGGAATCTGAAACGTCCGTCCGAATAGGGATTTCCCGGATCCTGCTCCCCGTTATAGCGCCACATGGTGACATTGTTGAAGGGCCAGTCAGAATTATTAAAGAGAACCTCGAGTGCAAAATAAAACAGATAGTTGTCCATATCGACTGCATTTTCAAGAGCCTTCTGGTTTTCCGTCTGTGTCAGATCCGCATTGAAGAGATTGAGGATTTTCGCACTTTTGTAGGCATCGTAGTCACTGGTGTCGTATCTTTCGATCGCATCGGGTACTCCCAGATTAAAGATCCTGCAAATATAGTCTCTGGTCACACTCGGCGTCACGTCACAGTCCGTGTAGAACTGACCGTTGAGGAATGCCACACCCAGACGGGCTCCGGCAAGCCCCGGAAATCCGCTCGCATCGCTGATGATCTTGGCATATTCGTTGCGGACACTCCGGTTGTGATACTGGGGAACTCCATGTGTACGGAGGCGGATCTTCTGAAAAGAGACAGGATCTTCCGGAATAGCTGTGATCCCGATGTCCGTCCCCGTCTCCTCCGCCTTCTGCAGATTGCCTGCGCGGCTGTAGGAGCCCCCGGTGAAAATACCAAGGGCAAAAGAAGAATCAGAACTTCCTTTGGCCGGTGATGCCACGATACGGAGCGTTTTCGCCGGAAGATTACGGGAGCTGAATCCGCCCACCTCGATTCCTGTATCCTCTTCGAGCAGGACTTCTCCCTCCGGCGAAAACAGGGTCACGTGACCGTCTTTGGTCCATTCAGCACCCTCCTGATAATAATTTCCGCAGCGGTCCTTCCGTATGCCCTTGTCCAGATCTTTCCAGTAATGACTCCCGCGCACCATGATGCCCTTGTCATAATCAAACAGGTTGGAGGAATCCGTACTGAGACAGACCACATACCCGTCGTATCGTTCAAACACACCGGGGCCGACCACGTAGGTCCTGGTCACTACAGCACTTGTATCCTCTCCCTGCACCAGGCGGGCACGGATGGGGATCACATAGATCCCGTCCTCAGTCCGGTCCACATAAAGGCCATTGTCAGACGATGCAGTGTTTTTTTCCTGCTCCCATTGTCTGCGCTGATTCTCAATGGAATATTCTTCCGCAGTCTCACTTTTCTTCTGAACGGCTTCCTCCTCTGAAATTTCCTCCTCTGCGGAATCTCCGGCCGATTTCGCTTCTCTTGCGGCCGCTGTCTCTTTTGCTGTCTCTGCCTCTTCCGCTTTCTTCTGCCGGATCACTTCCCCTATGTCTATGCCGTCTTTATAAAGGAGGCTGTCCCCCGTCGGATCATCGCCGTTTACCGTATAGCGGATCTCGATCGTATCATCCTCCGGGATATTCCGGTCAGCTTTCAGCTTCAGCAGGAAGCTTTCTTCAAAAAAGCCGCTGTCAACACTGAAGGACACCGGCGGCCCCTCTAGTTTTTCCAGAGAAGCCCGGAGTGTCCTTGCTCTTTCGAAAACAAAATAATAAAACATCCACACAAGGATCAGAAGCAGGGTCATGATCCCCGCCGCTGCCACGGCAATATTCCGTCCTGTGTTTTCTCTTTTATGACGCATTGTAGATCGGGCTCCATCATATACCGCCGGGACCGGGACCTTTTCCCCCGCCTCTGGGCTGTGCGTTCTGGATCTTCACCCTGGACTCTGTCGTCCGGATATAGCGATCATCCTTAACATGAAGGCGGACTCCTCCGTCCGTCACATAGGCCGCCGCACGGTTCTTCTGTGCAACCGGTTTCATCTGGCTGCACAGGACAGCGTTGACAATAGCTGCCGGTACAAAAGCAAAAATAAATGCGATCAGATAGGATACTGCAGTCACGTCCTCCCCCGTCAGGAGGAAGGATCCGAACAGCAGGAAGCTGAGGATAAATACAGCGAGGAACCAGATCGTCTGTTTTGCTCTGGACACGGGGAGATTGCCGATCATTTTGCCGGTCTGGCCGTTCATGGCGAAGAGGAAATTCTGCCCCTGCCATTTTGTGCTCAGAAGCCATACCGGAAGAACTGCGTACTCCGTCTTCTCGTTGTAGATCTTTTCGTCGTGGGTGCGGGTGGTGACACTGGTATAACCGTCGACTGTGCCCCGCAGTGCATCCTGGGCGCTGTTTCTGGATCGTTCTGCCGCCCGCTTTCCGCACTCCTGTCTGCTGACATCGTATTTATTGGCCAGATATCCCGGCATATATGCAAGAGAAAACTCCTTCAGATCCCTGTAATCAAAGGGCTCGATGCTGTCCATGAGATCATCGGGCATTTTCGTGGATGCGTCGACCGGCACACGGCTGAAATTGATGGTGCCCTCGCGGCTCACCTCATAGTGTCTGGATCTTGTGATCTCATATTCTCCCTGCCGGTGGACTTCATCCTGCCTTGCCTCGTAAAGACCGCGCGCATCCACATGTCCGCTGTAAAGCCAGAAGGGGACATAGACACCCTTGATCTCCTCCAGATGATTCGAATTATTAAAAGATCCGGGGAGAAGGGTTTTCCCTTTGTAGTAGCCCTTCAGCGCTTTGACTGCATCCTGCTTTTCATACTTGAAGGGAATGACGCAGTCCGGCTTCAGAGTACCTGCAAACTGTCCCGGAATAACTGTATTGTTTCCGCAATAAGGACACTGTGTCGCTGCGGTTGTCTCATCACAGATCAGCTCCGCGCCGCAGGATGTGCAGTTATATGCCCGCATTTTCGCGGCATCACTGCCCCAGCCGGATCCGGAATCCGTGTTTTCCTTCGCTTTGTCCGCGTTTTCCTTTGCCTTCTCCGCGGAAGCATTTTTAGCCGCGTAGAGCTTTTCGACTTCCTGGACAGTAAAGTAACTCCCGCAGTAGTCGCATTTCAGCTTTCCGGTTTTCCCATCAAAATGAAGCGGACCTGTACATGCCGGACACTGATAATTGGTAACCTGATCTGCCATGCCTTCCTCCCGGTATATTCATAAATGCAGCTATGGTCTCGCGGCCTCAAATATGCGTGATTTATGTATGATCAAACTCCGCATTGCCCCGCGCCCGGGCGCTTCACAATGCTGTTTATTCATAAAGTGTGTCAGGAATGAAGCATTCCTGACACACCTGTTCTCATCTATTAAAAAGATTGCCGGCTGTTTTGCAATTTATGCCCTGGGCTTACCGCATCCGGAGCAGAACTTGCCGGTGTTATCTGCCTGACCGCAGGAAGGGCAGGTCCAGGTACCGCTGGAGTCAGCGGGTTTTGCCGTGCCGCAGCCGGGGCAGAACTTGCCTTTGTTGCCGGTCTGGCCGCAGGTAGGGCAGGTCCACTCTTCAGGCTCCGCGGGTTTGGCTGTGCCGCAGCCGGGGCAGAACTTGCCGGTGTTGCCTTCCTGGCCGCAGGCAGGGCATTTCCAGCCGGCTGCCGCCGCGCCGGGTGCCTGCATCTGAGGTGCCGCCTGCTGCTGCGCTGCTGCCTGCTGCATGAGCTGTCCGACGTTGACGCCTCCGGCCTGCTGTGCCATTCCCATGCCGGCAAAGCCCATCATGGCGCCGTTGGGATTCTTGGCTGCGTCCTTCATGGCCTGTGCATTCGCCTGGACAGAAATACCGGCTGCGATGGCTGCATTGCCGCCTGCCGCAAGACCCAGCTGGAGATTCTTGATCGCCTGCTCGTCCTCTTCGGAAGCCTTGACGCTGCTGACGCCGCACGTAACGATCTCTATGCCGTAAACCTGTCCCCATGTGGAGGAGAGTTCGGTGTTGAGAGCCTCAGAGAGTTCTCTGGTGTGGCCGGGCAGTGAGCTGTAGCGGATGCCCATATCGGAGATTCTGGCGAAGGCAGGCTGCAGGGCTGTCAGGAGCTCGGAGCGGAGCTGATCATCGATCCTGTCACGGGTGTAATCCCTGTCCACATTGCCGCAGATATTCTTGTAGAACAGAATCGGGTCAGTCATCTTGTAGGTATATTCGCCGAAGCACCTGACGGATATATCCAGGTCCAGGCCGATGTTTTTATCGACGACACGGAAAGGGACCGGGCTGGCAGTGCCGTATTTATTTCCGATGATATTCTTGGTATTGAAATAATAGACCCTCTGGTCCTTGGCTGTGACGCCGCCGTAGCTGACACGCGCCGCGAACTTTTTGAAGCTCTCTTTGATACCCTGTCCCAGATTACCGGAAAAGATACTGGGTTCTGAGGATGTGTCATAGGTGTAGGCGCCGGGCTCCGCGCAGATATCCACGATCGCGCCCTGGTCGACAATGATCATACACTGGCCTTCGTTGACAACGATCGTAGATCCATTGGTGATCACATTCTCGCTTCCGCCTTTGTTGAGGAGGCCTGACTTGCCGGTGTGATGCTCTCCTTTGCGGACAAGAACATTCGTCGGCATTTCAGAGCAGTAAAAATATTCCTTCCACTGATCTCCAAGAACAGTACTGAGTGAAGCGCCTGCTGCTAAAATAAGTCCCATTGTGTACCTCCCTTTGATACATGTTTTCTTTGTTTTCCTGGTTTTTTGTGTAACTGTTTATTGTTTTGTTATGCCTGATGCCGCACAACTGTGTATTCATCTCCGCCCTGATAATAGGGGCAGGAAGAGTGGCTGTCTGTCACAAAGCGCACATAGTCATCCTCGTCCATATCCGCCTCGCAGATATAGTCGCAGTACTCTTCGTCATATATGTAGAGCGCACAGCTGTCACATTCATTTTGCATAGATCTGACCTTATCTTAACTGTCCGTCACCTGCCGTTAAGGATCTGTTTGGCCTTTTCAAGCTGGTTGTCAGTCTCATCTTTTTCATACTGGTCCTTGTCAAATTCGAGGACCTGGTCGGGCTCGATACCCACCTTGTGGATGTTGCGGCCGTTACGGGTGTAGTAATCGGCGACAGTAATCTTGATGGCAGAGCCGTCACCCAGGGGATAGAGGTTCTGGACTATGCCTTTTCCGTAGGTCTGGGTGCCGACAAGGGTTCCTGTCCCCGCGTCCTGGATCGCGCCGGCGAGGATCTCGGAGGCGCTGGCGGAATAGCCGTTTACAAGGACAACGAGAGGGATATTGAAATCTGCGCCGGGGCAGGGATATTCGTCACGCTTGCCGTCTTTGTACTCCATGTAGAAGATCAGGCCCTCGGGCAGGATCTCGGAAGCAATCTGTGTGACTGCGGACACAGTGCCGCCGGGGTTATCGCGCAGATCCAGGATCATGGATTTCATTCCGGCCCTCTTCAGCTTTTCGAAGTTCTCATCGAACTGACCGGGTGTCACATCATCAAACTGGCTGATCTTGAGATAGCCGATTCCGCCGTCCAGCATCTCGGATGTGACTGTGGGAACATTGATGGTCGCGCGGGTGGCTTTCACGGTGACATATTCGCCGTCTCTGCTGACTTTGATCGTCACCTCGGTGCCTTCCTCTCCCTTGACGAGATTGGCCACCTCTGAAGTATCCATGGACAATGTATCCACACCGTCCACCTGGCAGATGATATCGCCGACTTTGAGTCCGGCTTTCTCGGCAGGTGTTCCGGGCATGATACCTGTAAAGACCGGTGCTCCCGTAGCGCTGTCGAGACCGATATAAGCGCCGATCCCCTTATATATACCGGTCGTTTCCTCTGTCATGGACTTGTATTCTTCCTGTGTATAGTAGACCGTATAGGGGTCGCCCAGGGAATCCATCAGGCCCTTGTACATACCGGTTTCAAGCTTCTCGACGGTGGCATCTTCGGGCTCATAGTAGTAGTCGCGGATGCAGTCTTCGAGAAGCTTCAGCTTTTGGATCGACTCCTGGTTGAGGGCTGAATCTGTCGTCGAGTCGGGATTCCTGGCAGGACTGACTGTCTGCTCCGCGATGGTCCTGACCGGAAGGATATGCATGACGACTGCCAGAAATGCGATACCGACAGCCATGCCCACCGCAAAGATACCGGCTCTGGACGCAAACCCGCCTTTTTTGCGCCTTCGGGACACAGGATAGCCGGTGTCCGGCGTGCCGTTTGCGTACTGAGGACTGCCCGCATACTGTCTGTCTGCCCTCTGCGCGGTATCCGCGTACTGTCTGCCTGCTGCCGTGTACTGCGGATCACCCTGCTGCGGAATCTGCGGTTTATTGTAGACAGATAAATCTCTTGTTATATTTCCGGATTCGTTGTAGTCTCTCTCATCCATATTGCTGTTTTTCCTCTATCATCCTGTGTATATGCTGTTATCTTAGCGGACCTGCCGGAAAAGTATCCGTGTTTCCGGAATGTCAATGAATATTTTAATGAACAGGCGTCCGTTTGTCACTGTGTTCGACAGATTCTTCACCGCAAATACACAGAATAGTTACACTGCATGTCCCTCCGGGAGTGTGTTCATGTGAGGGATCGTAAGCGGTCAGAAATCGTATTGCTCCATGTATTTCATATATTTCACGACCATGAGAGCAATCTTGAACGTGATCGCGTCTTCAAACACACGCAGATCCAGCCCGGTGCTTTTCTGAAGCTTGTCAAGACGATATACCAGCGTATTTCTGTGGATGAAAAGCTGCCTGGATGTTTCCGAGACATTCAGACTGTTTTCAAAGAACTTATTGATGGTCGCAAGAGTCTCCTGATCAAAATCATCGGGATTTTTGCCCTTGAAGATCTCACGGATAAACATCTTGCAGAGGGGGATCGGCAGCTGGTAGATGAGCCTGCCGATTCCGAGCTCATTGTAGGCAATGACGGTGCGGTCTTCAAAGAAGATCCTGCTGACGTCCAGAGCCATCTTGGCTTCCTTGAAGGAACGGCTGACTTCTTTGATCTCGTCTACCACCGTGCCATAGGAAACACGGATATCCATGATGCCCAGCCGGTGCAGCTGCTGCTCGATATTGAGCGCCGTCTTTTCAATCTCACGTTCCTTGCTGTTATCGGAGAGATCCTTGACGATCACAACATTCGTCTCGTCCACAGCAGTAACAAAGTCCGCGCTGGACACACCGATATATTCCTGCAGTAACTCAAGAACGTTGCGGTCCTTGTCGGATCCGTTCTCAACGATCAGGACGACACGTCTGACATCCGGGATAATCCGGAGCTTCTTGGCGCGGCTGTAGATATCCACGAGAAGCAGGTTATCCAGGAGCAGGTTTTTCATGAAACTGTCCTTATCGTAACGCTCCTTAAAAGCAGCCATCAGGCCGCGGAGCTGGAAAGCGGCCATACGGCCCACCAAAAGGGTATTGTCCGTATCACCGTAAACAACGAGGACATATTCCAGCTGCTGGTCTTCGAGAACCTTAAAAAACTGGAAAGGACCCGCCGACTGTGAATCAGCCGGAGACACTGCGAAATCCGGGATTGCTTTCGATGCTTCTTCAAAAACCGGAGCTGTGGAGACGACTTCTCTTCCATCTGCATCCATTATACAGATTTCCAGTCTTGTAATATCCTTAATCCCGTCAATCGTATTCTGTAAAACCTGATTAGAAACCATATGATCCCACACTTTCCTGCAGACAATAACCCTGCATGAAAAATACCGACATATTCCTTCTTATTATTCTAAAGTAAAACCCGATAATTTTCCACAAAAAACACAAGAAATTTTGTATGAAATCCACAAATCAGGCGCTTTATTTTCTATTTCACAAGACTTTATGCACAAAATAGCACAGAAATAATACGATATACTGTCAGGCATGAAAAAAACACAGCTTTCGCTGTGTTTTTTCAGGTTCTACAATAATACAATCCGATCTTCCTCAATAGAAATCTTGTTTTCCTTGAGGAGGTGTCCGATGGCACGTTTGAACTCATTCTTGCTCATATGGGCTTTTTCGCGGATGAGCTCCGGCGAAGCCTTATCAGTGAAGGGAATCGATCCGCCGCCTTCATTGAGCATATTGAGAACGGTCTCCACATCTGCCTCGATCTGCAGAAGGCCCTTTTCACGGATGCTCAGGTCCAGCTTTCCATCAGGTTTGACACTGGTTACACGCGCCTGAACGACTTCTCCTGCCTTGAGCTCGCGGACAAGTTCACGGCGGGGGATCAGGGCGGAATAAATGCTGTCTACAGCGACAAAAGCGCCGAAATTGCGGCTTGTCTCATAGACGATGCCGGTGACCTGGTCACCTGTCTGATAAGGACTGTCTGTGCGGAGCCAGGGGTAAACATTCATTGTGGCGCAAAGCCGTTCACTCTTATCCAGATAAACAGCAACCAGAACAGTCTGGCCTTCCTTAACGCGCTCACGCGGCTGTTCATGGTAAGGGAGCAGCAGGTCCTTGTCCAGGCCCCAGTCCAAAAATGCGCCGATGCGGCTGACCTGTATAACGGTGAGATATCCCACCTGGTGCAATGTCAGCTTCGGTTCTTTACGTGTGGCGATCAGTCTGTCCTCAGAGTCTTTATAGAGGAATACCTCCAGCTCATCGCCGATCGCGGCGCCCTCAGGCACCTGGGAACGGGGAAGCAGTACTCTTTCGTTGGGAACATCCCCGGTCAGGTAAACCCCGAAGGGCACCTGTTTGTCTATTCGCAGTATTTGTTTTTCTCCGATTTTCAGCATGTCGATCCTTTCCGATCTATACTACTTCGGCATTACGGAAAGCTATTTTCAGTAAAGCTGCTGTGCAGCTGTGAGCAGGATATTTTCCAATGGAAATCCCAAAATCCTGTACACCCGCATCAGTTATATTTGAAAAAATGGAAAAAGAATGACTGTTAAATCATTTGCTCTTTGAAAAATGCACTTCCATGATCGCATAGGGTTCTCCGTCATCTGCATTGAGAGAAACATATGCCGCTGAAGGATCAGCTGCATAGACCACAGGTGTGATCCGGTCTCCCAGGACCGCCTGCCGTCTGTATTCACTGCGGAGAACATCTGTCTCCATATCTGCAGGCAGAAGGCCTGCTGCGATCCGGACATATTGTCCGTTGTTCATATGCCGGTTTGTATCGAGATGATATTCCTGCACTGTGATAGTAGATTTTGAAGTGCCGGGAAAATCCGGGAGACGGATCTTCCGGGAGTCGTACTTCATGTCCAGCTTTTTTTCAAGCGGATATTTCTCAAGTATATCTGCAGGAATACGGACAGGATGCTTTGTCTGTGTGTTGACCAGTGTCCATACAGAATTTGCGGCAGCAAGCCTCTCGCCGTCCGTTGTTTCCATAAGGAAATTGCGAAGTCCCACTCCCCCCTTCATTTCATAGGGCAGTGTACCGATCCTGACTTCCTCGCCCAATGAAGGCATTCTGTATATTTCCACACGCCAGTACACGATAATCCAGGCAAGATCACACGACAGCAGTCGTTTCACGCCGATGTCAGAGTCCTCCGACTGAAAAGTGGAACAATCCTGAAAATAATCAATCAGTTTTTCCGGTGTCAGACGCCCTGCTGCATCTGTTTCGCTGTAGCGAATCCTGCTGGTGAAAATGTACATCCAATCCTCCGTTGATATCTACGCTGTAAATTCCGTATATGTTTTTCCGTTCACGTATATATTCACGTATATAACTTAGATATCATCTGTGTTTTACCGTCCGGCTGCAGCAAAATGCTTCATCCATGGCTTCATCCATGTTTTCCTATTTTCAGAATGCCTTTGGAATCAAAATAGCATTTTTTGCCCTTGATCGTCTTCCATCCAGTTGCCTTGACCATGGTCTTCTTGTCAAAGTAGTACCATTGTCCGCTGATCTTCTTCCAGCCTTTTACGAATTTTCCGGTTTTTTTGTCTGCGTAATACCATTTTTTACCGATTTTGATAAAACTGGTCTGACGCACTCCTTTGCTGTTGAAATAATACGTCGATCCTCCGATCCAGTACCTTCCGGAAGAAAACCTGTGGTAATCTTTGGCAGAGAAGTAGTAGATCTTGCCGCCAATATACTGGAAACCCTTCAAAAGCTTTCCGTTTTTAACGGATGCATAATACCATTTTGAGCCGACCTTGAAGAATCCGGTGACCCTCTGTCCGGAAGAATTGAAATAGTATCTTCCGCCGTTGATGGTGAGAAATTTATTTGTGACCCGTTTGCCGTCCGATCCGATATAATATACTTTTCCGCCGATAGTCTGCCATGCATTTCTGGCAGGAGCAGCAGTTCCCGAAAAACTGCCGCTGTTCCCGGTTTTGTTGAGTACAATGGTCCCTCGTCTGCCCCGGCTTCCCATGCTCCACGGAACATGATACACATTACTGGTATGTGCATCCACAACAGGCATCCCGGAAGCATTCCTGCCGACACAGATACCTACATGGTCATAGGTACCGTTTCCGTTCCAGTCATAATAAACGGGATTGCCGTAGCTGACATTTGCATTGGATGCTGTCAAAAATGTTCCGTATCCCTTAAAGTGACGAATATGGCCCATGACGTTGATCCAGTTCACAGACTGAGGATACCAGTCGATCGTCTGGGGCATTCCGCCTGCATACAGGCATTGAGAAACAAAATTGGCACAGTCCACGCCTCTGTACTCTTTATAGCTTCGATTATAGTGTTTCCAGTATTTATCCGCATAAGCTGCCGCCTTTGCCGGCTTATAGGTGTAATTTGCGGATGTCGCATACAGTCCGGATTCCCCTGCATACAGCGTATCTGCTGTAAGGTCCTCCGACTGCAGGACCGCCCCGGAGGGAACCGCCGCGCTCTCATCGATCGTATAAGAGAGCACCGCACCGGGTTCCTGTCCTGCATCCTGTGCACTGTCAGCAGCCCTGTCTGAGCTGATCTGCGCATATGCAGCAGGCGCCGTATCCACGTCCGATTTCACCTCGAACAATACTGCGGGGGATTCCTCAGATTCCGTCACCGGATCCTCTCCCTCGCCGAGCCAGGCAAAATTGATATCCGTCCCATTAATCTCAGAAGGCGTCCATGCGCCGTTTTCTCCACATTCCAGTGTCAGGGTAAATGTATAGCTGTATGACGAAGCATTTACAATGTCAGCCTCTGCCGAGTTGCTGTAGCCCAGCGTCATCCATTCGTCCACATCCAACTCCAGGGTATCGTTCCTTTTCGTACAGGATACAATCTGAAAACGTGGAATCATCTCCCGGATCAAAGCCCCCTCGGCAATCATCATCCGGGTATATTTATCCTGTCGGTCCCATTCCCGACGGACAGCATCATCCCGGCATGCTGCCTCTGTACTATTGATCGAAGATGTCAGATACTGAGCCTTGGCTTCCTCGTATGCAGACACTGCATCAAAGGCATTTCTGCTCTCATCCTCTTTCAATTCGGAATACAGTACGTCTCCATCTGAAAGAATGTCCCTTGCAGATGCAAGAATCTGATCGTCTGTGATACTGCCGGACTTCTGATAAAATGATTCGATTGCCTCCTCAAAAGACAGCCTCTCCGTGCTCTCTTTGATCCCGGCAGTTTTTTCATATCTGTCCTTCACTACTGAATCAGGGTTCAGCGCATGCACGGCAATCATCACTGCAATGGCAGCTGCTGCCGCGGCAATCTGCATGGACTTCCTTAAATATTGCGTTACTGTTTCCAAATTAACTACCCATACCTCTCTCTATTCCCCTTGAAATGCAGCTGTTTAATCCGTCCTCAACCATTATTTTTTCTGTGCCTCATCAGGGTCCCTATTTTTTGATAACCCAATTAAAACATAGCGTTTTGGAATTTAATTTCTCATCTCCTGTCTCCGGGAGAACCTTTTCCAAACAACTATGTCTAATTCAGCATCTAAAAGAAAAAAAATCAGGTATCAGCTTATTATATACTTGTCGAAACAACATGTCTACCTGCAAACTTCTGTAAACTTCTGAAAAATTCTTTATCATTTTTGTAAGATTTATTTATGAATCATGCAAAAACAAGTTCCGGCGTCAATGGATTTTCAAAAAAACAAGCTCCTGATTCCAAAATCAGGAGCTCATCATGTAACTGGGCTAGTAGGATTCGAACCTACAAAATGACGGAGTCAGAGTCCGCTGCCTTACCGTTTGGCTATAGCCCATTATTCGAAGCCGTTTCTATCTGTCGGCTACGAATTAAAATTATAGTGCATCAGTCCGGAAAAAGCAAGCACTTTTTTAAAAATATTTTGTCCGGGTTTTATCACTGGTTTTTGTCAAGTGTCCGGCAGCGTCGATCAAAAGGATCGGCCAGATCACTTTCTCCATTTGCAGGACAGAACGCAGAATCCTTAAACCCTGATTCCCGGGCTGTCTCACTTCCTCCATGTATAGGGGTAGAACAGCAGGAGCATGGGATAGAGTTCCAGCCTGCCGGCCAGCATGTCAAACATGAGGACATACTTGGAAACAAGTGAAAAATGCGCGAAGTTGGCTGTCGGGCCTACAGCAGAGAGACCGGGGCCGATATTATTGAATGTAGCGGCCACAGAGGTAAAAATCGTCTCCAGGTTCTGGTCCCCGTCAAAGACCGTGACCAGCAGAACAGAGGCAAAGAAGATGACGACATAGACTCCGATATACATGACAACGGAACGTACCGTCTCTCTCTCAACAGGCTTTCCGTCCATGCGGACAGCGGTGATGCTGCGCGGATGAACGTAGTGATGGATCTCCTGAAGACCTGCCTTGACCAGGATGACAATACGGGAGACCTTGATGCCGCCGCCGGTGGAACCGGCGCAGGCTCCGCAGAACATGATCATGACAAGCAGGCACCTGGAGTATTGCGGCCAGACGTCAAAATCCGCAGTGGCGTAGCCGGTGGTCGTAATAATGGATCCCACCTGGAAAGCTGCATGGTGGAAAGCAAGAAAGAGGTTGTCAAAAAGGCCCCTGATATTGATCGTGATCGTGATGACAGCGAAGGCAATGATCCCCAGATACCAGCGGATCTCACTGATGCGGAAGGCTTCCTTTTTATCCTTCCCGAGGAAAAGGATAAAGTATGCATTAAAGTTGATGCCGAACAGGATCATGAAAATCGTGATGATGGCCTGCTGAAGAATCGGATAGCTGGCAATACTGTCGCCGAGAATGCCGAAACCTCCGGTGCCGGCGGTGCCGAAGCTCAGGCAGAGACTGTCAAAAAGAGGCATGCCCGCGATGAGGAGCAGTACGATCTCTGTGACGGTCATACCGAAGTAGATCATATAGAGGATCATGGCGGTGTCGCGGATCTTGGGAACAAGCTTTCCCACGACCGGGCCCGGGCTCTCCGCCCGCATCATATACATCTGACTGCCCATTCTCCGCTTACGCATGGGCATTATGGCGAGCACAAAGACGATGACGCCCATACCGCCGACCCAGTGGGTAAAGCTTCTCCAGAAGAGGCTGGCATGGCTGAGTGCTTCAACATCTGTAAGGATACTGGATCCTGTGGTCGTAAAACCGGAAATCGTCTCGAAAAGTGCATTTGAATAGTTGGGGATATCACCGCACAAGACAAAGGGAAGCGCCCCGCAGAGACTGATCACGATCCATACAAGTGCGACACTGATAAAGCCTTCCTTTGTATAAAACTCGGTGCCCGTATCTCCTTTGAGGTTGATTAGAAAGCCGATCGCGAAATATGCTGCTGCCAATGCAAAGTAAATTACGCCTTCCCGCTCCCCGTAAAGAAAACCTGTGAGCGCGGGCAGAAGGAGAAAAATAGCTTCAAATTTGAGAACCAGCCCGGTGGTGCGCCGGATGATGGAATAATTCATATCGTAAACCTTCTATTGCGTGATGTCTGGGTCAAAAGTCGGGATCGTCAAGCCCGTCACTATTCACAGTCCCCTCAGAACCGTGATAGTAACTTGCGGAGGCCGAAAACAACAGCCTGTCCCGGCTGAGATCACAGCGGAATACCTGTCCCCGGAATGGGCTCGTCTACGAGGATATCACGGACGTCCTGGAAACCCATGAGAGTAGTCACTACGATGACGCGGTCATCCACCTCGATCATGGTCTGTCCGTTAGGGATAATGACCTGCCTGTTCCTGTAGATGCAGGCGATCAGGACGTCTTTTTTGATCGGAAGGTTGATCAGCGGAATACCGATGACGGGAGAGCCCATCTGGATCAGGAATTCGAGGGCTTCTGCTTTGTTCTCGATGATATTGTAGAGGGTCTCCACATTGCTTCCGATGGAATTTTCCATAGCACGGACATAGCGTACGATGTACTCCGCGGCGATATGCTGGGGGTTGAGGATACTGCCCAGGCTCATATCGTCGATAATATCATCGTAATTGATCCGGTTTACTTTTGTGATCAGTTTGACATCCCTGGCCGCGGCCTTGCGGGCATAGAGAGACAGGAAAATATTTTCCTCGTCCATTCCGGTCAGGCTGACAAAGGATTCGATCTGTCCGATTCCCTCTTCGAGCAGGACATTCTGGTTGGCAGCGTCGCCGCAGATGACATTTGCCCCCGGAAGATCTTCGCTGAGGACCTCGCAGCGCGCGGGATTCTTTTCGATGATCGTGACCGCAATACGGCTTTCGAGCAGATTCTTTGCCAGATAATAGGCGATGGTACCGCCGCCGATGATCATGCAGTTGGTGACCCTGCGGGTCTTGAGGCCGACGCGTTCGACAAAGGCACGCGCACTCTTGGATCCCGCTACGATACTGATGGTATCGCCTGCCTGAAGCCTGAAATTACCGTTTGGAATCGTGACATCGTGGTTTGCGCCCCGCTCCACGGCGCAGACGAGGACATCGCCCTTCACGTTTTTGGAGATCTCCGCCAGGGTCTTACCGTCCAGGGGAGAGCCGGCCGGAACAGCAAATTTGAGCAATTCAACATGGCCGCGGGCAAAAGTCTCGATCTTTATGGCCGAGGGGAACTTGAGCAGACGGGCAGCTTCCATGGCTGCAGCATATTCCGGGTTGACCGTGAGCGACAGGCCCAGCTCTTCACGGATAAAGCCGACTTCACTGTTGTAGATCGGATTTCGCACACGGGCGATGGTGTTGCAGTCACCGGCTTTCTTTGCGATCAGGCAGCACAGCAGATTCAGTTCATCTGAATCCGAAGCCGCGATCATCAGGTCGGCCTCCTCGACACCCAGATCCTTCTGTACGGAATAACTGCCGCCGTTGCCGACAATGCCCAGGACATCGCAGCTGCTGGAAACCTCGTTGACGACCTGCTGATTTTTATCTACAACACTGACGTCATGTCCTTCTTCACTGAGCTGTCTGGCAAGCGTCGATCCCACTTTGCCGCAGCCGACCACAATGATTTTCATAGTTGTTCCTCCATACGTACGCCGCTGCGCGAAAAAGAGTCAGCGCCGCCGGTAACCCTCGTATTCCAGTTATAGCTTAATCATCTGCTGACCCGAAGAATATCGCCGGCTGAAGCCTGCGCGTCCAGCTGCAGATAAATCAATTCGCCGGGATGCGGGGCGCTCTGCACCTCTTCTCCCTCAGCGTTTTTCATACCCAGTACACGTGTCTGCAGATCCCTGCCGTCGGGACACATGATCTCGATCGTCTCCCCGACGGAAAATTTATTCTTCTGATGAATGGTCACGAGGCCGGGAAGATCAGTGCCGGACCTTTCTGCCTCCTCGACAATGCCCAGAAACACAGCGTCGCTGGCATAGGTATTGTCGGTGTAGACCATAGACTGCGTGTCCGGCCTTCCGAAATAGAAACCGGTCGTGAAGTCACGGTAGGTACACTTGCGGATCTCCTGCCGGTACCATTCCATGCCCGCGGCGTATTTTTCATCGCTCTCAAGATAGTCGTCGATCGCACGGCGGTAGGCACGTGTAATCGACGCGACATAGAGAGCCGTCTTCATGCGTCCCTCGATCTTGAGACTGTCAATGCCTGCCTTTGCAAGCTCCGGCAGATGCTCGATCATGCACAGGTCGCGTGAATTGAAGATATAGGTTCCGCGCTCGTTTTCCTCGACAGGGAAATACTCACCCGGCCTGGTCTCTTCCGCGACGGCATATTTCCATCTGCAGGGATGTGTGCAGGCACCGCGGTTGGCATCGCGCCCTGTAAACCAGGCGGACAAAAGGCATCTTCCAGAATAGGAGATGCACATTGCGCCGTGGATAAAGGCCTCGATCTCCAGATCCGCCGGTGTCCTCTCCCGAATCTGGGCAATCTCGCTGAGGGAAAGTTCCCTTGCACAGACAACGCGGGCAGCGCCCATGTCGTGCCAGAAACGGAAGGTCCCGTAATTTGTATTATTTGCCTGTGTGGAGATATGGATCGGGATCTCCGGACAAAACTGTCTTGCCAGTGAAAACATGCCCGGGTCCGCCACCAGAACAGCATCGGGTCCCATCTGCGCAAGCTCCTCAAAATAAGCTGCCGCGCGGTCCAGATCCTGATTGTGGGCAAAAATATTGGCGGCCACATGTACGTGCACACCATGCTCGTGTGCATAGGCAATGCCCGCCCGCATATCTTCAGGGCTGAAATTCCTGGCCTTTGCCCGCAGACTGAAGGCCTCTCCTCCTATGTATACCGCATCCGCGCCGAAATTCACTGCCGTCCGCAATACTTCCAGATCTTTGGCAGGGATCAGAAGTTCCGGCTTTTCGCGGTTTGTCTTCCATCTTTTTTCCATATCTATGCTTTGTGCTTATTTATCTATAGTTATTATTGTAAACTGGTTGATTTATCTTTCCGGCATGCCGCTCGTAAGGGCGTCAACACATGCTTCGCATGTGTATGAGGAGAAATACGCGGAGGCCTCTGAGGGTCTCATTTTTTTAAAGAGACCGCAGCCCCGTCTCCCGTCGGGAGAAGCAGGGTCTCCAGCCTTTCCTCCTCCATCAGCGCACGGATATAGGTGCGCATGCGCGCATGGATGGTACGATTGCGCCGGGTCACCGCGAAGCGGGAGGAAAGGACCTCCCCTTCCTGCAGTATATTATCGGTGATCAAAAGACCGCCGCTGCCCAGCAGGCGGACTGCGTCCGGGAGGAAACGAATGTACTGTCCCTTGGCCGCATCCATGAATACCAGGTCAAACGATTCGTCTTCACGGATTCCGCCCAGGACCTCTATCGCATCGCCTTCCATAAGTGTAATACCTGTCTGCCCGCCCTCAGTGCTGATCCTGCCGTATCTGGCAAAATTCTCCCGCGCCTTCTGTGCGCGTACGCGGTCTTTTTCGATGGTGATGATCCGGCACTCTGCAGGGGCATAGTGCTGCATGAAAAGAGCGGAAAAGCCCACCGCTGTCCCGATCTCCAGAATGCGGGACGGTCTCTTCATGGTCAGAAAAAAACGAAGCAGATTCTGTGTCTGGGGCCTAATGATCGGAACGCATGCCGCCAGGGCCTCAAGTTCCAGATCCTGCAGATGCACCGGTCCGGGCGGTGTCATCGCTTCGATAAACACTTCCATGCGTTCCGGATCCGGCGATATGGTCCGCTTATCCCTGTCCCCAGACATCTTTGTTCTCTTCCTGTGAATCCTTAATTGTGCTGTCCTCCGGAGCTTCTGTTCCGTCCTGTTCCTCCCCTGCGGGAACTGCGGCCGGATCGGCAGAGAGCTTTACAAGTATCTGTTCCATAGTCATATCAGAAGAGATCACATAAGTGCCCGGAAGGATGGAATGGCTGTATCCGGTGAGTCTGGCCTTGACAGCAAAGGCATAGCGGCTGCTGATCAGGTCCAGATCCTGGAGGATGCCGCCGACCTTCAGCGCGGAAGCTGCATCCGTGTCGGACACCGTCACCATCTCACTGTGGGCTTCGCCGGGTTTATCAAGCGGTGTCTGTACAAAAAGACCAAACCCCTCTGTATAGGCACGTCCGGCCCACACTACTATGATGATCGCGCATATGATCGGGATCGCATCCATAATGGCACCGACGGCCATCTCAAGAATGCCTGTTTTATTGATTTTGTTATCCATAGAGATACCTCCGGGATGGGGGTGCGTTTTTCACTCTTCCAAAACATGCCGGAGCACTTCAGTGCGAAGGCATCGTCAACGAGAAATTCGTGAAGACGATTTCTCGTTGACATCAGAGGATGTTTGTGCTCCGGCACAAACATCCGGAGTGAAAAATATCGTATCGACGATATTTTTCACTCTTAAACCTCAAGGATCATGGGCAAAAT
>ODAI014119585.1_pt1 | contig 23857 bp, 15 predicted proteins | sample 1539321 | NCBI WGS metagenome assembly ODAI01 (sample SAMN02144231, study PRJEB22623) | gut metagenome | biome: sheep rumen | host: Ovis aries | place: New Zealand | reverse complement strand
TCTGGTGAAGCATTATAATCATGAACCAGCATTACGGCAGCTTCAACAGCTTTCTGCTCAGCACCAAGAGAAATACCGGCTTCTTTGCCGATTGCAATTCCAGCTTCCTTGCCGCTTTCGAAATCATATGCTCTCTGTCTTTCCCATTCCATATACTGCCTCTTCCATTGCGTATTATGTTTTGCATCTTCTGCCAGCCGGGCAACTTTCTTTGAAAAATCATCACCTGCTTTTTGTCCGGCAACCAGCTTTAAAAACTCTTTCTGTTTTTCATTCAGTATTTTATCATAGTTATCCGCAATGTAAAAGATTTTATACGCCCGGTCATTAAGACGAAGAGAATTATCTTCCAGACAGATATTTTCAAAATGATAGCATGGCAACCCTTTCTGGAATATATCCGGAATGCAGATAAATATAACATATGAGTTTTTCAGTTCTTTATAAGTCTGTCCTGACTTTAAACAGTCCACATCAATCGTTCCCTGATAGTAACGGGCCCGTTCAGGCAGTTCTTTTGTATCGGTAGCTTGTAGTTCAATATTATAGGCATTGCTTTCGTTCTTAGCATAAATATCCAGCCGGATTCCCCTGCTGCCAAAGTCCGTTTCAATTACTTCTTCCCCGTGCATTTCGATGCGGTCTATTTCTATTTCCAGAAGAATTTCCAGCAGCTCCTTGCAGACGTCAGGATTATGCCTCATTACCTTGTAAAAGATAAAATTGTTTGCAATTGTAGCCCTTTCCCATTTTTCTTCCGGTGTGAGCGGCCGCTCTTTTTTTATTCTTGTATCGCTCATACAAAATCCTCCATACCTTAATATGGATTTTTTTTGCAAATTCCGGCAATTTTTTGGGAAATTTTTGTAATTTTTTTCTACTTGGGCAGGAACTGCGGGAGTTTTTCTGTAAATTGCGCCGAGAATTGAGCAGCGCGAAGCGGCAACCGGAGCGAGCCTGGTGAGCGAGGATGCTGACCGTAAGGGAACTGCGAAATGCGACTGGGTAAGTGGCACTGCGCCATTAATAAAATTAGCGACATTACAATATTACTATGCTATAATAGAAGACATGATAAAAAAAATTGTATCGTTATTTAAAATACTGAATTCAAATTCAAAGCCCGGGGAAATTGCAAATGCGGTTTGCCTTGGAATCCTGCTTGGCTTTGTGCCAAAAAACAACCTTTTATGGTACATTCTTTTTATTTTCTTCTCTTTTGTACGCATCAACAAAACTGCATATTTTTTCGTCACTCTGGCTGTGTCATTTCTGGCGCCCGGGCTGGACGGATTTTTTGATTCATTGGGATACAAAATTCTGACATCAGATGGACTGTCGCCCCTTTTTGCAAAGCTGATTGATATCCCTTTTGTCGGTTTTACAAAATTCAATAATACAATCGTCTGCGGCGCCCTTGCCTTCAGCCTTCTGATTTACATTCCGCTTTTTATACTTCTGGTATTCTTTGTAAAAATCTGGCGTACAAAAATCACTGCTCTCTGGAATAACAGTAAAATCGGACAATTCTTCTATAAGCTTCCGCTTGCTGAAAAATTCCGAAATGCATCACTGGAACTGGTTTAAGAGAGGTTTATCATGAAAAAAGAAAAAGTAAAGAAAGAGAAAAAAATAAAGCTTGTGACAGCAAAAAAGCTTCCGGGCCTTTTTAAGAAAAAATACAATCAGAAAAATCTTAAGCATAAAATCCTCAGAAAGATTGATATTCCTGCTGACCGCCAGCTTGTAGAAGAGCTTTTTAAACCTTATGAAAAAAAGCCGGGACTTCTTGCGGCAGACCTGTCTGTAAAAATCGAAAAAAAGCTTTTAAAAAAATATAAAAAAATTGCAAAAGACATAAAAAGCCGTAAATTCGGATTTAAGCTGCTTCCTTTTGCGGCTGTCGTAATTTTTATATCTGCCTTGTGTATCGGAGTTTTTCTCTTTAAGGATTTCGCTGTAAAAAAAGCAATCATAAGCTCTATGCAGTCAATTTTTGATGCAAAGACAGATATTGATGATGTGCACCTTGAAATTTTCAATTCAAAGCTTCAGGTAAAAAATCTTGCCCAGGCAAGCAGTGATGAAGAAATGAAAAACCTCTTCCAGATTGCAGATTTGACGGTTGATTTTAATCTAACCGAAGCTCTTCGGGGAAAGGTTGATATTGAAAATATTACTTTGGGACAGGTCCTGATTAATACGGACAGAAAAAAATCCGGGAAGCTTGCAAAAGCTCTAAAAACAAAAAAAGAGCAGGAGAAAAAAGAAAAGGAAGCTAAGGCAAAAAATCCATCAACTGAAAAAACAGCAAAACAGAATGACCTGATGCAGAAAACTCAGAATACCTTGAACTCGATGTTTGCTGATTACAATCCTCAGAACATTTATGAGAATATGCAGGCTCAGTTAAAATCTCCTGCCACAGCCCAAAAAGCCCAGAAAATTACAGAAGACTTTATCGCAAAATGGGAAAAAGAGCCGGAAAACATTCAGAATTACATAAATGAAGTTCAAAAGATTGTAAATGACCTGAATAATTTTGACTGGCAGAAGCTGAATGAGCCGGCAAAAATCAAGGAAATGCTCGAACTTGTAAACTCTGGCATTCAGACAGGAAACTCAATTGCAGATAAAACTCAAAGCCTGGTCAGGGATGTTGAAGCTGATGGAAAAACTGTCGAAAAATACGCAAAGGAAGTCAGCGAAGCCATCGCCTCAGATAAAAAAATTCTTGAATCAGAAATCAGTAAGTTTACCTCTCTCAAGGATAAGGGAATTAAAAATATTTTCAATGATATGATTACAGCCTTTGTTTACGGAATGGCTGACCAGTATTCACCTCACGGAAGAAAAATCATCAATAAGGCAATGGAATTAAAGGCAAAGCATGACGCTTCTGCGGCAAAAAAGAAAAGTGATGCAAAAAAAGCAAAAAAAATCAAAATGAAAAAGCGAATTGCCCAGCGTGCGGCAGGACGTTTTGTTTATTATAAGGAAGATAAAGTGCCTAAATTTCTTCTGGAAAAGGCTTATGGCTCCGGGGAAGGCTGGAGCTTTAACGCAGAGGAGTTTTCAAGCGATGCAGATAAACGCGGAAAAGAATCTCTTCTGGACGCTTCGCTTAAAATCTCCGGAATTGAAAATAAGCTTTCGGCTGTAATCGATGCAAGAAGTCAGACATCAAATCCTCTTGTAAATGCCATTTATAATGGAAAAAACATTCCATCAGACATTGTAATTGAAGGCTACGGCATGAAATCAAGAGCTGCTCTTGACTGTTCAGCCCTTGTTTCGGAGGAAAAGGGGGATGTTTACGGTCAGGGAATTATGAATCTTTCTGACATTGAGATTATCACTCCGGTCTTTGAACCTGCCGTTATTTATGACATTTACAAAGAAACGATTGATTCAATTAAAAAAATGCAGGTAAAGTTCGGCTACAAATGGAATAAAAATGAGGGACTAAGTCTTAACCTTAACACAGATGCCGCAGATATTTTCCAGAAGTCCTTTGCCTCATCATTTAATAAGGCGGCTTCAAAAATTGCGGCTCAGGCAAAAGAAGAAATTTCCAGACTGCTTGCGGAAAAGACCGGCATTTCTCAGAAAAAAATCAGGGAATTTACGGATATAGAAAATCTGATTAAAAATTATGACAAAAGTCTGCAGGATATGAAAAAACAGCTGACAGATAAAAAGAAGGAGCTGGAAAATCTTGTAAACGGATCCGCTGACAGGCTTAAGAAGCAGGCTGAGGAAGAAGCCCGCAAGGCAATGCAGCAGGCGGAGGCGGAAGCTGCCAGACTGAAGGCAGAGGCGGAAGCGCAGGCGGCACAGGCTCGAGCTCAGGCAGAGGCAGAAGCTGAACGTTTACGTGCTGAAGCAGAAGCCCGGGCACGAGAAGAAGCTGAGCGTCTGCAGAGAGAAGCAGAAGAGGCCGCTAAGAAGGAAATGGAAAAACAGGCAAAAAACCTGCTAAAAGGCTTCGGATTTTAGTTTGAAACCGGCGGTGTAGATTCTTTTCTGCGGTTGTCAAAATATCCGCCGTCCTCAAGGTAGCGGCGGCGGGTCATAATCAGGCTGATAAGCTCCTGATACATATTGTAGTCAATTTCAAGCGCCATTGGGAGCAGGAAAAATTCTGTTTCGTCACAGTAGCGCTCAATAAATTTCGGATCTGTAACGTAGCCCAGCGAAATCATGTTGGAAATGCGGTCGGCGCACTTAAGAATTTTTGCCTTCTGGCTTCCTGTATCAAGAATGCGGCGAAGGAACTGGCGCTTATCCTCATCTTCGCGGCGGGTAACTTCAAGAACAAGGTTCAGAACGGTCTGACCTTCATCATCACAATTTATAATCAGATTTCGATCAAAACCCGGAATATCTTCAACGGTATCGTGGACTACACTGGCTTTCAAAAGGATTGAATCAATGTAGCCGTAGTCTATCAGGATTGAAAGGGTGTCCATCTGATGGCGGAACATATTTCCACCAGCGTGACGGGCCTTACCTATCAATCCTGTGGCAAGCTGCATGTAAGGAGCAAGAACAATGTCTTTCAACTGCTGCATGTGCTGAGGATCCATATCCTTTGAGCGGTCAATTCTCATCTCATACTTCTGTTTTGCCATTGTTTCCTCCTAGCGCAGAATTGCCACGACCTTTTATTTTAAGCCGTCAATATAACTCTGAAGAGTTGCAATCTTGCGTTCACTTTCTGCAAGCTTCTGTCTTTCTTCTTCGACAAGGTTTGCAGGCGCGTGCTGTGCAAAATTTCCGTTCAGCTTGTTCTGACTCATTCTAGCATATCCCTGCTCTTTTTCCAGAGTTTTCTGGAAGCGGGCAATAAGCTGATCTTTATTAATGCTTTCGTCAACAAGAATAAAGGATTCAAAGCCAAGTCCTACAGTACCGATTGAAGAAGCAGGTTTTGCATCCACAAAATCAACCTTTGCGACACCGGCCAAGAGCTGAATCATTTCAACTTTTTCGCGGGCAACTTCAGCGCTGCTGCCTTTTTCAATAAGAATGGCAATGTTGATTTTTACAGCAGGGTCAATTCCGCAGTCTACGCGAAGGGCACGGGTTTTACCGATAAGCTCTTTAAGAACATCAAAGCGGGCCGCAATTTCTGCATTATCGCGGTCTGCTGAATATTCAGGATAAGGTGCGTTGATAAGCATTCCTGTATATTCGCTGTTAGATGCAATTTTCTGAGCGCCGGCTGACTTACGGTTAGCGGCAATTTCTGCCAGCGGAAGCTTTTCATAAATTTCTTCTGTTACAAAAGGAATATAAGGATGGAGAAGACGCAGGTTTTCTTCCAGGATGTTCATAAGGACTGAAGCCTGACGGTCTTTTTCTTTATCATCACCATTCTTAAAGTTAATCTTTGTGGCTTCAACATACCAGTCACAGAATTCATTCCAGAAGTATTCCATGAGGGCAGAAGCGGCATCGTTGTAACGGTAAGAATCCAGAGCTTCGCGGGCTGTTTTTGCGGCATAGTTGAGGCGGCCGTAAATCCACTTATCAAGCTCTGTAAGGTCAGCATCTGTTACAGGAACGAGATTGCGGCCTTCAAGGTTTCCAAGAAGGTAGCGGCTTGCATTCCATACTTTATTACAGAAGCGTGAACCAAGCTTAAAGCTGTCTTTATCAATGAGAATATCCTGTCCCTGGGCACACATAAATGCGAGTGTGAACTTAAGGGCATCAGAACCGTACATGTCTATGATTTCAAGAGGGTCAATACCGTTTCCAAGAGATTTTGACATCTTGCGACCCTGCTTATCTCGTACAAGTCCGTGAATGTAAATATCGTGGAAAGGAGCCTTTCCTGTAAATTCAAGGCCGGCCATAATCATACGGCTAACCCAGAAGAAGATAATATCATATGCAGTTACAAGGGCTCTTGTAGGATAGAATTTTTCAAGGTTATCAGTCTTTTCAGGCCATCCCAAAGTTGAGAAAGGCCAGAGCCATGAAGAGAACCAGGTATCAAGAACATCAGGATCCTGCTTGAGGTCTGCTGCACAGCATCCGCATTTTGGACACTTGTCAGGGTCTGTGCGGCTTACAATAACTTCACCACACTTCTGGCAGTACCATACAGGAATACGGTGTCCCCGCCAGATCTGACGGCTTACACACCAGTCACGGATATTTACAAGCCACTGCTCATAGGTATTTTCCCATTTCTGAGGGAAGAATTTGATTTCACCGGCCTTCCATGCTGCCAGAGCCTTGTCTGCCATAGGCTTCATTTTTACAAACCACTGGTCGCTCAAATAAGGCTCAACTACAGTTTTACAGCGGTAGCAGTGACCAACAGAGTGAACCATTTTTTCTTCCCCCTTGAAAAGTCCTGCTTCTGTCAAATCTTCAATAACAAGTTTGCGGGCAGCTTCAGGTTTGAGTCCGCGGTATTTTTCAGGAACGTTTTCGTTAAGGCGGCCGTCCGGAGTAAGAAGATTGATTACTTCAAGATTATGGCGTTTACCAACTTCCCAGTCGTTAGGGTCGTGAGCCGGAGTAATTTTTACCATACCGGTTCCGAATTCCATATCAACATAATCATCAGCAATGATTGGGATTTCTTTGCCAGTAATCGGGAGCTTAAGTTTCTTTCCAACAATTGACTTATAGCGTTCATCTTTAGGATTTACGGCAACGGCAGTATCACCGAAGAAGGTTTCAGGACGGGTTGTAGCAACTTCAATTTTTCCGCTTCCGTCTGCATATTCATAATAAAGGTGATACATTGCACCCTGTGTATCCTCGTGGTCTACTTCATCATCCGCAAGGGCGGTACCACAACGTGGACACCAGTTTACAAGGCGCTTTCCGCGGTACATAAGGCCGCGTTCATAAAGAGTTACAAAAACATCGCGGACTGCAGCTGAAAGCCCCTCGTCATACGTAAAGCGTTCACGCTCCCAGTCTGTAGAGTTTCCAAGCTTTCTCTGCTGCTTAACGATTATATTATGATGATCTTCCTTAACCTTCCAGGTACGTTCAAGGAATTTTTCGCGGCCCAGGTCGTTACGGGTAAGACCTTCCTTTTTGAGCTGGCGTTCAACTACATTCTGTGTAGCAATTCCGGCATGGTCTGTACCTGTAATCCAGAGAGTATTATCTCCCTTCATACGGTGATAGCGGACTACAATGTCCTGAAGAGTATTGTTAAGACCATGTCCCATGTGGAGCACGCCTGTTACGTTTGGAGGAGGAATCACGACTGAATATGTGTTTGTTTTATTATTACATTCAGCGCACTGGCATTTGTACTGTGCGTGTACCGGGGATTTTTCATCTGAAGCAGGTTTAAAGTATCCCTTGCTCTCCCATTCGTTGTAAATACGATCCTCAAAAGATTTAGGCTCGTAAGCTTTCTCTAATTCAATTGCTTTCATAAGAAAAAATTATAGTGATTTTCCGTTGTAAAGTAAATGAATCTAAAGTAAAATGGATATATTATGGCGACCACAGCAAATCTGAGTTCAATTATAAAGTATTATGCGGAGAAACAAAAATCAGGGTTTATAGACTTTAAGGAATTCTGTACCTACATCAAAAAATACGCAGAACATCATGTTGAAGAGCAGAGCGAACTCGTCAAATATTTAGGTGATCCCGCCGGTACTGTAAATGCAGAGCTTCAGGGACTTTCAGAAAAACATCTTGCGGCAATAATTACACATGGAAACAAAAGGACCATTGTCGTTTTCAGTTATTTCATTGCTTATTTTACAGCACGTTACAATGAAATCCTAAAAAATGATTCTTTCCCCTTCCCTCTTGTTTCTGACCTTCCAAAGCTCTTCCCTGTAAATGCAATTGAAAGACGTTCAGCAACAGCATACATTCCCTCTTTAATCGAAAAGGATACTTCAAAGACAAATCAACTTTATATTCTTGAATTCGGACAGGATATTCCGTCCCTTTTGATTCCGTCAAAAATTCCTATGATGCTTTTGATTGAAGCGGCCCAGCAGAAAATCAGAAAGATTCTAAAAAAAGAAGATCAGCACGACTACTTTTTGAAAAAGCTCCGTGTTTCAAATGCAAACAAGGAAATGACCATAAAGAATTTTTACGCCCGTTTTGTTGATGCCAACGAAAATAATTTTTCCCAGCTTGCAGACGGTGATGATTATTACTTCTGGAACCAGCTTCTGTATTTTATAAAACAGGATTATATTAAGATTCAGGACAGAACTCAGGACGATACAAGTCTATTGCAGTCGGTTTTAATTGCCGAAATTCACAGTTCCTACCTTAAAGCAAAATTCCAGGACAATCAGAAAAAGAAAGAGGCACTGGCAGAGCTGGAAGGCAATCTGGGACGTCCTCCATACTTCTTCTCAATGAATCAGATTTTGAAATTCAAGGATAAGTCCGGCAAAGACTTATACGGCATTATCACAGAAGAAGATTTAAAACAGATTTTACAGAGGCTGACGACGGAAGGAGAATCTAACGAGCTTCCTCCGCTTCTTGTATTTAAGGTTTCTTCGGGAACAAGATATTTTGTTTACAAGAAGAATGTAATGCAGGTGATTGTCCGCCTCTGCAATGAAGGCCACGATTCGATTGAAAAATACCTTGAAGACAAATGGTATAACAAGCTGATGAACCACGAAAAGCTGATGGAGATGACAAGCGCTCCTCATTTTGAAAATGAGCTTCACAAGCTTGTTGAATCAAACTCGCCGGTTCTTCATGCGCTTTTGACATCCAATTTTATGACCCTTCTTGCTTACGAGCATGATGATAATATCCCAAAGGATTTCAGGCTTTTTGTAAACGGCCAGCTGCTTCCTTACCATGACCTTTTAATGCTGAAAAATTCAAAAATCCTTGCAAACGCAAAGGCCAGACTGCCTTTCTATTATACAATGCCAATTATTTCCTGGATTTTTGCACTTTTTGCAAGTAAAAAGCACAAGGAACCTGCAAACAATTCACGAAAACTGGTAGAAGATCCGCTTGAAAATCTTGAAGAAGAAAGTGCTCCTGCACAGAAGAAAAACCGTGCCGAAGTTCTTTCATCAAAGGCAAAATCACTTGCCTCAGAATTTATTCCGGAAGGTTCAACCCTTGACCGCGAATTAAACTATCTTGAAAAACAGTGGAATAAGCGTCTTTCCAAGGAAGCATACAATATGCTGCTGGAGGATGTAAATTCCTTAATCCGTGACTATACAAGACGCGTTCTCCGCACACTTTCTGAAAGCACATTTACAAAAGAAAGACTTCAGAATCTTGCAGAAAACCTTGTACAGACTCCTAATATGCAGAGGATTGGAAATCCAAAAGCGCTTAAAGAATACGTTGCCCTTTACATGCTGCGCCTGATTTCTAACCGCTAAAACTAAAAAAAGCAGATAAAACTCAGAAATTTTGAAAATTTTTCAAATTTTTTAAAGAATTTTCCAAAAACATTGCCGGAATTCGCATTTTTTTTGAATTATATATGTGTCGGGCGAATAAAAATTTGCCTGGCAAAGTTGCTCCTGGCCAGAGAACAGCAATTTCAAAAATTATGAGGTATTTATGAATCAGTTAAACTCTTTGATTATTGAAGGCAATGCCGTTAGAAAAGCAGATTTTTCGGAACCAAAAACAGGTTTTTATGTATGCAGGTTTCCAGTGGCAGTAAACCGCTGGTACAAAAACAAAAACAACGAGGGCGTTTCAGAAGTTTCATTCTTTGATGTTGAAGCCTACGGAAAGGTAGCCGAAACCTGCAATAAAAAAATTGACCGGGGAACCGGGCTTAGAATCGTAGGCCGCCTCAAGCAGGACCGCTGGAAGGACAAGGATGGCAAAACTCAAAGCAAATGCTATGTAATTGCAGAACATATTGAGTACAAACCAAAATTCAACGAAGCCCCTGCTCCCGCACAGGAAGCAGAAGGCGCTGAAACAGAAGCGGTAACTGCCGCAACAGAAGAGGCTGAAGAAACAGTATTCTAGGCCGGCTCAGGAATGTCTATCGCTTTCTGCGAGGGGCATTCTTTTTTCCTCCACGGCTATTCGGGCGGGCTTTTGAAGCTTTGGGCGATTTTTCAGAAGTTTGATTTGCTGCCTTTGCCTGTGCAGCCCGTTCATTAGCCGCTTTATATTCCTCAATTTTTTCAGGGGAATAGAAACCGTCTTTCCAGTTGAATCTGGAAACTCCCTGTAAAGGCTGAGCTTTTATCAGGGAGGTCATAATTGCCTTTATCTGGCTTCTTGTAACCTTAGTTTTAGAAAAGTCTACCAGAAGTCTCTTAAAGCCAGCTGTCTGAAGAAGCTTTACTTTGTCTACAATACTGAAAGGCTCTTCCGGCATAACAAAAGAACCGTCTCTTGTAGAACTGAGTTTGAAAACTTTTTCTTCTTTATCTGCAAAGAAGGTAAAATCATAATCCTTTGGCATCTTAAAGCGAATGCGGAAAAGTGTCGGGTATGCAAAAACAGGAACAAGAACCCTTGCGCGGACATTTTCTTCGTAGGTTGCTTCAAGATTTTTTCGGGAGTTTTCGTATGGAGAAATAAAAGCACCGATATTAAGGTTTTCAAGCCATGAAACTGCCCAGCGGTTAAAGGTATATAAATAAGGCCCCGCAATCATATTGGCAGAGGTCTGTTTGAGCATCTGAATATGGGCAATATTGTTTACGACAAAATTCTGGAAGCCGTCATTAACAAGCTGCAAAAGTTCAGCCCTGAGTTTATCCTCCTGAGCCGCAGAACAGAATGGATCAAGAGAAATGTAAAGCTGTTTTTTTGAAAAAGGCAGTACAGTCTTATGGTTCAAAAGGTCGTAAGAGGTTTCTGAATTGTATTCAACAATTGCACGAACCGGGTTGAGTCCCTGAACAGAGAAGAGATCTGGAATAGATGAAACCTGTGCGTAAATGCCTTCAGGGAAATATGCAAGCTCCTTTGGTTTTACCGGAGTAAGATCAAGGATTGGAAGAATTTCATCCTTAGGCTGTTTTCGGTAACGACCAATATCATTTGGAAGCACATGAGGGTAGCGTTTTGAATCTGCCTTAATCTGCAAAAGGTAAACTTCATCGCCGGTAGAAAAACCGCCTGGAATATCAATCCAGCGTTTTCCATTTTCTTCATCAACCTCAACAGAACGAATTTTATGGCTTACGCGGCCAGTATCATCCTTTCGGTGAATGCGGATTGAATCACCTGGATCTGGATCATAAGAACCGCCTGAAAGAACTGCCATTTTTATATTCAGCTGCTCTTTTGGAGTGTCAGGGTTTGCCGCATCACGGATTGCCTGAGCAAGTTCAAGGGGAGCCGCTTTTATGGCAGAAATTTTTCCAAGATAAATACCTGTTCCGCCTGCCTGATTAGGATTCAAAATCTTTTCGGCAGCACCCTCTACCCCTTCTTCAAGGCTCTTAAAGCCGTACCAGTAACTGGTTTTTGTTCTTGCAAAGTCTGAGGCCAGCATGCGTTTTCCGGCAGCAATGGCGCCCTTTTTATCTTCCTTATAATGATCAATTACATAACGATAAGCAGAAACAACACTGCCAACGTATTCAGCACTCTTCATGCGGCCTTCAATCTTAAAGGAATCGACACCGGCTTCGATAAGGGCAGGAATCTGATCAATAAGCTGAAGGTCACAGGGAGAAAAATAATAACCTTCCCTTACACCGCCGGGAACTTCTGCTGAATAAAAACGACGGCAGGCCTGTGTACACATTCCGCGGTTTGCAGACTTTCCACCCAGGAAGCTTGAGAAAAGACAAAGTCCAGATTCACTTACACAAAGAGCTCCGTGAACAAAAACTTCAAGCTCAGCACCGGTTTCACTCTTGATTTTCTGAATTTCATCAAGTCCAAGCTCACGGGCAAGTACCATTCGCTTAATTCCTTCCTTCTGGAGGACACGAACTGCCGCAGTGCTTTCAATATTCATCTGGGTAGAGGCATGAAGCTCAAGATTCGGAAAGAAATGCTGGGCCATGCGCATAACGGCATAGTCCTGAACGATAAGTCCGTCCGGGCCTACCTCATTCAGGTATGACAAAAAACGATAGAGACGTTCTGTTTCTTTTTCTTCACTGACAGTATTAACTGTAACGTAAATCTTCTTTTTCTGTCTGTGAAGACTTTCTACTGCCGCTTCAAACTGATTCCAGGCAAAATTTGTGGTGCGTAAACGAGCATTAAAGCTCTTCAATCCTAAATAAACAGCATCTGCACCTTCACCGATGGCAGCGTCCAAAGATTCGATATTTCCCGCAGGAGCTAATAATTCGACCATTCTTAAATGATAACATATATTTTAAGATGCCGCTATAACCCGCAGAAGATTGTTATTAAAGACGTCCCGGACTGACATCTTTAACTTCCCATTCCTGAGTATTTTCAAGCTTTCGCTGAAAGGATTTTTTTGGTGTAGTTCCCTCATTCAAAACCGCAGCTGAAATATCATCCGTGTCACTTAATCCGCTTTCATAAAGACGCTTTGCAAAAGCAGCAGGAGCCTCCTTCCAGCATTCACTTTCACCATTTGAATACATAAAACCATCTATGATTTTTCCGCTGGCTTTATCTTCTATAATAATAACGTCGTCAATGTCATGAAAATGCGCAGAATTTTCATCTACCCACAAATCCCGTATTCCGTCCGCACTGTAAGTCCCCTTAGCCGCATCAAGATTATCATCAAGCTCGCTTATACAGCCCTCTCCGGCATTACGCAGGTGAATTAAAATCACTTCATCCTTGTGAACTTCAATTCCCGGAAAGTCATAAGCCTTTTTTTCTCCGTCACTGGCACTCACGAGCCTCAGCCCCGCAAGATTTCCATCTTCCAGTGCAAGAATTTCTACAAACTCACTTCTGTATTCATCGCCAGTTTTCAGCTTTGCCTTTGCATATTTTATCTGCAGCTCTGTTATCAAAAGCGATGGAATCTTAGGATTAAAGCCCGTAAACGTTACGGTAAAGGTAAGGCTGTTTCCGCAGGCGTCTTCAACAATACCATAAAGCTCATAGGCTTTACCCACACTTGTAGGATTCTGAAATTTAAAGAATACTTCACTTTCTGAATCCGAAAGTTCTACATCTACAGGAATCTTTCCAAAATCTCCGTAAGCAGCTTTTATTGCCCCGGACAGCTCCTGATTTTCAGAATGAGCAGAAGAATCTGAAATTCCTTCAATAAAAGGCGAAAGTACGGCCCCAGTCACCTTTACCCTTTTGGAAAAAGTGATTTGAAGGGAATTTTCATCAATAACTTTTAATTCTTCCATTACAGGCGCAGTATAATCTCCTCCCACAATCTGGATTCCCTCTGTAGAAACCTTACATGAAAAAGGTGACGCTGCAAAAATCGTAATTCCCGCAATTACAGCCGCCTGCATAAAACAAACGGCAACTTCCCTGAATTTTCTAAAACACATAAGCACTCCTAAAGTATTTTTAGACAAAAAAAACTCACGTCTTTGAACGTGAGTTTTAATTAAGTTCTTACTTATATAATTGCCCAAAAATTCAAATTCCGGCAATGTTTCAGAAAAATTTTTGATTTTTTTTAGTTTATTTTTGCGGCTTCAACCATATAGCGTACAGAAAGACCCGCATCATCTTCAAAATGTTTTTCAATTACAAAGATGAGATTCTGTTCTGAATCATCGCAGAAAATACGCTCAATTTTATAATTTGTAACGCCATGTCGTACAATGTCTGGAGAGCCTATTCTCTGGGTGTTTACAAGATAACCGTCAGCATCAAATTTTTCCAGTTTTATATAGAAAGAAGATTTCGCATTTTTCCCGCTGCCATTGACAGAAGGCACAAGGGTAATTCTGTAGGAAATCTGACTGTCTACAGGGGCACTTCTAAAATCCTTAAAGACGATTTCATCTGTTCCTCTTTTATTAACGTCATCAAGAATGTAAAGAACGTGATCTGGATTTGCTGTTTTACACTTCAAAGCATTCAGATAAGAGGAATTCTTTGATTCAAGTTCATTATATAAATCTTTTCCGTTTTTAGAAGCAGTTGCGGCAGAAGCTTTTGTCTTAAAAACGCCGGAATCTACATAATCATTCTTTGCAATATCAACCTGATAGATTTCTGCCCAGCCCTGAAATTTTTTATCTGTCTTTCCATACTGGCCGAATACGTAATATTTTCCGTCAGCAGAAAAGCCTTTATCTACAAGAGAAGCTACGTCACCTGCATTCAATGAAAGCATGGCAAATGCAAAAATAAAACTGCATAAAAGTGATTTTTTCATGAATCCTCCCAATGATTCCATAAAATTTATCCTACATCTTTATTTTCGGAATTTTAACAAAAGACTTTATCATTTTTACTCCGGCACTTTACTATTATTTTTGTTCACGTTATTTTTTAAATATGACAATTAAAGCCAGAAACCGTTTTTATCTTATATTTTTTGCCTTTTCTCTTATTCTTTTGGCCCTGACCCTTATCTTCTTTCACTATCAGAAATTTACAGGTACACTTGTACTGCCAAAAGTCTACCAGCCCAAGGATGCGTCAACTTCCATTCTCACAGGCTACAGACCAATTTTTACATTTCTTTCTATATTTTTGCAGATGTTTTTTGTAAGCGGAACAAGCATTCTGGTTCTTTTCGCCTTCTTCAAAACTCAGGCCGGTGAACTTGGATATTTTCTGCTTTTCCTGCTTTCCATGCTTTTAGACAGCCTTAGAATTTTAATTCCCCTTCTGCAGCTTTCTAATACCTATTCATCTGAGCTGGTAACCATTTCAAATATAATTCTTACAGGAACAATTCTTACTCCGATTTCACTTCTTGCCCTTGTGCTTTTTTCTACAGAGCTTTACCGGCAGAACCTGGAACAGAACTGTCTTATCATTATTGTTGCATCAGCATTTTTTGCCTTTGCGGTGCCCTTAAATACAGCTATTCTTCTTCCCAATTTCAGTCTTGCCTGCTCTTTTCAAAAAATCATCTGGACAATTTACATAATCTTCACCCTGATTGCAGTCTTTTCGCTTTTTATAAAAAATTTCAGGGATGAAATCAGTCAGCTTATGACTCTGGGATTTTTTCTTATGAATTTTGGAGCATTACTTATCAAGCAATGCTATTCTCTCCTGCAGCTGATTTTTTCAATGGTCTTTTTGATGGCAGGAACCTTTATTTATATTAAGGAACTTCACAACCGCTATCTCTGGAACAACTGATTTTTTAAATCATCATTCCAAAAACAGCTCCTATTGCAAGAGGAATGATAAGATTATCAAAATCAGAAAGCGGCAGCATTTCCAGAAGCATTGCAAAAAGGGCAGTTACAAGACTTACATAACAGTTTGTAGAGCAGCAGAAGACGGCAATAAAAACCGCAAGAAAACAGGTAAGGCTTCCTGCCACAGTTTTTCCATGTGAGCCTGGAATTGTAATTCTTCCTATTAATTTTCCCGAAAGACTTGCAAGTCCGTCACCAAAAGCGAGGGCATAAATTCCAACACGGGCACTTTCCGGCGGCAAAAGCAAGGCCGCGATAATAATTCCAAAAACAAGGGTAACCGGCCCAAGAACAAAACGGTTTTCATCACGTTTTCTTGCAGCAACCTCGGTGACCTTTGAAATTAGGGGGATTGTAACGCCTTTTAAGCGCAAAAGTTCACAGACAGAATATCCGCAAACTGCAAAAAGAAGCATTGCGATAGTCGGATAAAAAGCAAGACTAAGGAAGAAGGGCACAAAGCTGGAACAGATATGAATGCTTTTTCTGAAAAGCTCCTTTGCAATTGAGTTTGCTTTCTGGCGTAAATAAATGCCGTACTGGATTGCACTTATATTTGTATTCATGGCTTCCTCCGGAGGCTACTTTCTTTCCTTATCGGTAAGAGTTTTTGGAATTTGAGTATAAATTGCCGGCTCATATTCTGTAAAATTGTGAGTTACATATTTTATATTCTGCTCGGCAAGGTTTGTGCCGCCAAGACGCAGCATAGAAACCTGATTTCTTGTAAGCGCATCCCAGGCTCGTACTGACTGCTGGAACTGGACTATAGATTTTGCATTCAGACTGCTGTTTCCGGTTCTTTTTGCAAGACGATGAAGTGTTACTCCGTAGTTATTTGCAGCATACAAATATGTATTTACAATATCGTTATCTGAATCATTAACCTGAGGGAAGACCATTCCCCTGTCAGCAACTTCGTTATCAAGATATGCAACCAGCTGATTATAATAACCTTCTGCCGCATAGTCATCTCCACGGCGGGAAAGTGTATTTGCCATAGCAAGCATAAGGTTAGGCTCTTTTACATTTCCGTCACTTGCCTTCATAAATGAACCAAGAGCCTCTGTAAGATTATCCCTGTTATACTGAATAAATCCGATTCTGTAGCGGATTTTCGGGCTGTCGTTATTCAGCTCAACAGAGCTCATGTAATTTTTAAGGGCGTCATCATATTCAGCAGAAACAAAATATTTCAAATCAGCCATATCTTCATAAAGCTTTCCAATCTGCTGATTACCTTCAAAGCCGGCATTGTCGCGTTCCTTCGCATAAAGGGAAATACCGTCGGCAAACTGCTCCTGAGCCTGAACATGCTCATCATTGCTTTCATAATATTCGCCCAGAAGTCTGTAAGTGTCGATATATTTGTAAATATCCCGGCGCTTGAGTGAGTCTGCCGCGTCAAACATCTTCAGGGTATTCTGCAAGGTCTTTTCTACATGCTCATATTCCTGGGAGAAAATGTAGTATTTAGAAAGATTGTAAAGGGCAATCGGATTTGTCGGATCCGCGTGGGCGGCAGTAAGCAAAAGCTTTCTTAATCCGTCAATCTGGAAGCGCAGATATTCCTGACTCGCAGGAAGAGGACCGTAATATTTTTCAAGAAGATAGCCGCTCAGTTCCGTCCAGTCTTGGGCTGTCAGGGATTTTGGATTTCCATCAAAATTCTGCTTAACTTCAAGAACCTGACGAAGCTTGTCTGAGCGGATAAAATACTTCATCATTCGCGACATATAAAGATTATTCGGCTTATAAAGCTGGATAAGTGAAGCATACTGCTCGCGGGCAAGCTCAAGCTTTGCAGGATCCTTTTCTGTACCCCACTCAAGGTAAACATCGCCAAGCTTTAAGATTCCGTCAGGATCATTGATATGATAATCCAGAACTTCGCGGCGAACGATTTCTTCCGCCTTTTCATAGTTCACCATATCATCAAGCTCCATGTCGGCATATTCAAGACCGGCCTCCTTATCGTGACGGAAGCACATGAGGATATTCTGATACATTTTTTCTGCACGCTGGAACTGTTTATGTTCCCTGTAACCACGGGCATAATTGAAGAACCAGTTGCGGTCCAGACGGTATTTTACTGCCTCGTCAAATTTAATTTCTGACTGAGGATATTCTTCTGCCTGTAAAAGGGCATATCCCTGTTTATAAAGGCTGTTTGCCTTAAGAGGTTTGTAAATGCAGTTCTTTCCAAAGTTGAAAAGCCCGATTCCTACCAGAAGAAGTGCACAGCCTACAATAAAGGCCGGAATTATCCTGTTTCTAAGCTGATAAGAAAGTGATTTTTTATAGGCTTCATATTCTTCAGCTGAACGGTGCTCAAAATCACGAGGGACAGGAATTGAAATGTCCATCATTTTTTCGAGCATACCGGCAACCTGACGGGCAGGAGCCTTATTTAAAATCTTTTCAATTACTTCAAACTCAGCGTCATCTGTAAATTCATCCTGAACGATGAAATTTTCAAATGCGAGGCGGACATTCAGAGGATATTCACTGAAATTCTTAAGGAAGGTCTTGTACTGTTCGTCAGAAAGAGTATTTGGAGGAAGCTCTTCGCCCGGAAGTGCATCTGAAAAATCAGGAGTATCAAGCTTTTCGTGAGCAGGTTCAGCGGCTTTAGACGACTTTGTCTTAGCTTTTGGAGACGCTTCTTCCGGCTGAGCAGCAACATCTGTAATTCCAGGAATTTCAAAATCGTTATCAAAAGACAGGTCATCATCAAGCTGACCGTCCAGCTGGCTGTCTGTATCAGAAATACCAAAGTCGACGTCATCCATGCCGCTTGTATCAAAGGTTTCAAGAGGCTCATCGGAATTTACATCATCAAAAGAGTCACCATCAGGCAAATCAGCAGAATCTTCAGCAACTGAGTCGGTAAAATCTGGAGTTTCAGCCCCAAATCCATCCATGTCATCAAGATTAAAGGTTTCGGCAGGAAGTTGTCCTGAATCTTCTGATGAAGAAGTGTCTGGAATCGAATCATCAGCTGATGGAATATCACCAGACGGAATATCGCTGGCATCAATACCAAAATCTCCAGCAAATGGAGTATCGGCAGAAAGGTCGTCCATTGACGGCTTCTCTGCGGCATCTTCTGAACTATCAGAGCTTTCTGCACCTTCTTCCGCCGGTGCATCACCCGAAAGGTCGTCCATAGATGGCATATCATCCATTGACGGCATATCGTCCATAGACGGCAGTTCTGTAGAAAGGTCATCTAAAGACGGCATTTCAGCAGAAAAATCTTCCTCTGCCGGAGCCTGTTCAGCTAATTCTTCATCAGAAGGAGCTTCGTTCAAACTTGAAGCAAGATCATCAAGACCGTCTGTCGAAAAGTCATCAAGTCCATCAGTAGAAAAATCATCTGCTGCGTCTGCAGGAGTTTCGGCTTCAGAAATTTCATCGGCAGGGGGTTCATCTACTGAGCTTTCTTCCGCAGGAGCCTCTGCCAGGGGATTTTCTTCTGTTTGAGTTTCTTCCAGATTGTCAGCAGCTGGTTCACTTTCAAAGCTGAAATTATCCATGTCATCAAGATTAAAAATATCATCTGATGCAGGATTTTCGTCAGAAGGAATATCAGCGCTTAAAGATTCATCAAGTGGACTTTCATCAGCTGCAGGCTCATCAAGAGAAAAATCATCAGCGGAAGCATCCTCCACAGGGACACTCGCACTTACATCTGTAGCACCATCCCCGGCAGAAGGCTCTTCCGTACCCAAATCCCCCATATCAAAACCATCAATATCAAGGGCATCAAGAGACAAATCTTCTATATTAATATCTGCCGGATTTGTCTTTGGAGCTTCAGCTTCTTCCGCAGCAGGCATTTCATCTGTCACTTCAAAAGCATCCTGGGCAGGGGCAGGAGTTTCTTTTTTTTCTTCTGCAGGCTTTTTGTTTTTCTGATCCGGATGCATATTGGTTTCTTCATCATCATCAAAACCCGCACTCAAATCAAATTCATCGTCGTAGTCATACTCACCGATTTCTTCGATATTTCTTTTATTTCTATTTGCAGCGGCAACGCTCTCATCAAGATCCAGTCCCATGTCAGGGATATCATCAAGATTAAGATTTTCAAGATCAGAAACTTCTACTTCGCTTTTTGCGTCCGGCTTAGGCTCAATAAGCCCGCTTTCATCAAGCTCAGGAAGATCTTCTTCAGGCTCCTCTGGCTCAGGGGCAGACTGGTCGTCAGCTGTCGCTTCATCTGCAGCGTCCGGTAAATCAAAGTCATCGGCTGGCGGCATTTCAAGGTCGGCAGGAGACATTTCATCGTCAGCAGGCGGGATAAGCTCGTCATCAGACTGAATATCCATGCCGGCAGGCGGCAAATCTGTATCATCTGACGGTATATCTAAAGCAGCATCAGACTCATCACCTTCCAGCGAAGGCAAATCTGTAGCGTCATCAAAAGAAAGATCAGAAATATCATTAGGAAAATCAAGACCATCAGCACCAGGAAGAGGCTTATTGCCTACAAGTTGGTCCAGATCTCCAAGGTCATTTATATCAGCTTCATTAATATCAGGAATTTCGTTATCCGTTTCTAATTCTGCAAGTTCAGGAAAATCCGCACTTGAAAGCTCGGGTTCCGGCTCAGGCTCAGAAGGAGTATTTTCTTCCTCAGGACCAACCTCTTCCATATCTTCAGGCTCATCAAATCCAGCCCCTGCAAGCAGGGCATCAAGTCCCATATCAGCAATGGAAACTTCAGGTTCCGGCTCAGGCTCAGGTTCTGGCTCCGGCTGATCCTCAAACATAGAAAGGTCTGGCATAGAATCTTCGCCTCCACCTTCCCCGTCAGCAGCCATAGCACCCATATTTAAAAGGTCGGACATATCAGGAACAGCAGGCTGGGGACTTTCTTCGCCGGCATCAGCCTTTGCTTCAGCTGCAGGAGCACCAGTACCAGTAATATCAGAAAAATCTTCTTCGGCAGGGGCAGCTTCCTGTTCAACTTCGTTAACAGGCATTCCAAGAACAAATTCTTCAGAATCATCAACATCAGGAATAGAGGCAGGAATATCTATTTTGACAGGCTTTTCTCCGCGCGATGCACGAACATTGACTTCGTTACCAAGAGAGAGCATATCGCTGTTAAACTTTTTTAGTTGATTTAAGCCTGGCATAAGATAATTTTACCCCACAAGTCTTCAATATTACAAGAGAGTTGTTTTTCCCCTACTCTTCATTAGTTTAACGGAATTTTTGAAGGGTCACTTTAACACTTTTTTCTTATTTATATTTGAAAAAAAAATCCTAAAAGTCCCGCCTGCCCTGCCGATATTCACAGTATGAAAAAGACAAAAATTCTCCTGGCGTTAGCCATTTTTACTGCTTTGGCAGGAAAAGCATTTTGTGCGGCCCCCTTGAATTTCCAGAACTACGAGCTCGATACCCTTTTGCATAACATCGAAAAGCCCGGCGAGCCGATTGTAACCGATGATTACATCATTTTTACTGCCCCCGTACAGAACCGCTCTGTCGGAATTGCCTTTGATTTTGAAAATTATCAGGTAGTCCATCCCTTTCAGCTGCTCACAAGCAGTGACGAAGAAGGAAATTCCACCCGCAAGCATCTTTTTTACTGCTTTCAGCGCCAGCACCTTTTTGATTCTCTAAAATACCGCCTTGTAATTGACGGACTCTGGACAACAGACCCCCTGAATCCAAATAAAGAATACGACGAACAGGTGAACCTGTATTTTTCTAAACTGGAAAATTTAGGTAAGATAAAAATTGCCACAGAAGCAACTTCAAATGACAGCGTAAAATTTATTTACAAAGGTGAAAGCGGACTCAAACTTAACCTTGCAGGAACCTTTACCAACTGGGATCCCTGGATTTACCAGCTTGAAGAAATACAGCCAGGTCTTTACGAGCTTGAACTGCCTTTGACTACCGGCACCTATTACTACAACTATTATCTGGGCCTGACACCCATTCTGGACAACACTAACCCGGAAAAAATTTACACCGCTGATGGTCGCAGCGCCAGCGTAATCAGGGTGAATTAGGACAGCAAAGAAGAAGGATTAATATATGGCAAAATTTATTTCCTGGAATATAGATTCATTGAACGCAGCTTTAACTTCAACATCAGCAAGGGCACTTTTGTCGCAGGATGTACTAAAAAAAATCGCAGCCTGTGATGCAGATATAATAGCCATTCAGGAAACAAAACTGCCGGCAGAAGGGCCATCTGCCACACATACCGAACTTTTAAAATCTTACTTTCCCGGATACAAATTTGAATGGGTTTCTTCTGTGCCCCCTGCCAAAAAAGGCTATGCCGGCACGATGATTTTGTACAAAGAAGGGCTTAAGGCTGAAAAAATCGTGCCAAAGCTGGGAGCTCCCGATACAATGGATGACGAAGGCCGCCTTATCGCCCTTGAATTCGACAATTTTTATTTTGTAAACGTTTATACCCCGAATTCCGGGGACGGACTTAAACGCCTTAAGGAACGCCAGATCTGGGATTCTTTATACGCAGATTATCTTTCATCCCTCGACCAGAAAAAAGCGGTAATTGCCTGCGGTGATTTTAATGTTGCCCACAAGGAAATTGACCTTGCAAATCCTGCCGCCAATCATTTTTCTGCAGGCTTTACAGATGAAGAACGGGAAGGCTTTACAAAGCTTTTAGCCCGCGGCTTTACCGACTCTTTCAGATTTATTCACGGAGATGTAAAAGACATTTATTCCTGGTGGGGACAGAGAATTAAAACCAGCAAAATCAATAATTCGGGCTGGCGTATTGATTATTTTATTGTCAGCGACCGCATTAAAGACAAAATCCAGAAATCCGAAATGATTGATTCAGGTCCAAGACAGGATCATACACCAATCATTCTGGAAATAGAGCTTTAAGCTTATTCATATCCATACCTGCAAAGGTCGTAATCTAAACACCAACTTCCGAATGCACGTAACCTTTGCACAAGTTCTGCAAGCAGAACTTGCATTGGATGCAGTCTAGCGGAACCTTTTCGCCATTTCCCGCAGCTTATTCATATCCATGCCTTTTAATGCACTTGGGTCAAGTCCGCCAAGACCGCCCATGCTGCCGGCACCGCCCATCATAGACGGATCAAGACCAAGCTGATTCATCATCTTACCCTGAAGTCCGCGGTTACGGCTTACTTTTTTCATCATAAGCTTTGTCTTTTCAAACTGCTTGATAAGCTTGTTTACGTCTGCAACGGAGGTTCCGCTTCCTTTGGCAATTCGCTTACGGCGGCTAGGTCCTATAATCAGATGATTCAGGCGCTCTTTGTATGTCATACTCTGAATGATAGCTTCGTTCTTTTTCATTCCGCTCATATCAAGCTGGCTTGGATCAATTCCGTTCATTCCCGGAAGCATTTCTAAAAGCTTACTCATACTGCCCATCTTTTTAACCTGCTGGAACTGTTCAAGCATATCCTGCAGGGTAAACTCGTTGCGCTGCAGCTTTTTCTGCATTTTGAGGGCCGCTTCAGCATCAACAGTTTCCTGAGCCTTTTCAACAAGGGAAACAATATCACCCATGCCAAGAATACGGCTGGCAATTCGTTCAGGATGGAATACTTCAAAATCTTCTGTTTTTTCGCCGGTTCCCACAAACAAAATAGGCTTATCTGTGATTGTTTTAAGGGAAAGTGCCGCACCACCACGGGCATCTGAGTCGAACTTTGTAAGGATAACGCCGGTAAGTCCCAGCTGCTCGTCAAAGCTCTTTGCAATATCAACGGCATTCTGACCGGTCATTGCATCGGCAACTAAAAGCACTTCAACAGGATTTGTTGCCTTTTTGATTTTTACCAGTTCTGCCATCATCTCTTCATCAATCTGAAGGCGTCCGGCAGTATCTATGATGATTGTATCGTTTCCGTTACGGCGGGCAAAATCAACTGCCTCTTTTGCATTCTTTACGGCATCCTTGGAATTTTCCTTGAATACAGGAACTCCAATTTTTTCTCCCAGCTGACAAAGCTGTTCAACAGCGGCAGGACGGACTAAATCGCAGGCAGCAAGAATGGGTTTTCTTCCATCTTTTAAGAGTTTTGCCGCAAGCTTGTGGGCAGCAGTTGTCTTACCCGCACCCTGCAGACCAAGCATAAGAATAACAGACTGGGTATCGGGACCTTTAAGGTGAAGGTCAACTTTTGTATCGCCCAGCATGGCAACAATTTTGTCGTAAATGATTTTTACAAACTGCTGGCCAGGATCAACTGCCTTAAGAACTTTTTCGCCCTTAGCTTCTTCAATAGTAGAATTTACAAAACGTCGGACAACACGAAGATTTACATCGGCTTCCAGAAGAGCCATCTTAATCTGCTCAACTGAATCCTCAATATTGCGCTCCGTAATAGTGGATTTGCCACTTAAAGTCTTTACGATGCCACTGAATGTACTTGTAATTTTTTCTAACATTTTATACCCCCAATATTTCGGATTTTGCTCGATAAATCTCGCTCTGAGCAGTTTTCATGTAGAACCTAAAACGACCCTTTCGGCTCGTTTTTTAACGGTTCTGCTATTTTATGCTTCCTCGATATTTTTTCAGTGATGGTTGATTT
>ODAI013634125.1_pt1 | contig 23861 bp, 17 predicted proteins | sample 1539321 | NCBI WGS metagenome assembly ODAI01 (sample SAMN02144231, study PRJEB22623) | gut metagenome | biome: sheep rumen | host: Ovis aries | place: New Zealand | reverse complement strand
GTCATTATCGCCCTGCTTGCTCTTGTTACAGCAGCTGGGGCGGCACAGGGAAAGCAAATCGTGTGGGAGCAGCCCACTACGGAGTTCAGTACAAGCTACGGCGACGGCTTCTTCAATTTGGCTCTCGACATCACGAAGGTCGAGCTGAAGGAGAACGAGACGCTCGTCTATATGACAGTCAGCCAGCGGTCGGACTACGATGACTATTGGTTCCAGTTCGCCAGCGGCTCTTATCTGAAGGCTGACGGCAAGCAGTACGCCATCACATCTGCCGATGGCATACAGCTCGACACGCACCAACAGACGGGCCCCGACGGCACAAGCGACGTCGTGCTCCACTTCAAGCCGCTGCCCCTATCGACCAAGTCCTTCGACTTTACCGAGGGAGACTTCAGCGGCGCATGGTCCATCACGGGCATCAAGCCTGTGGAGGAACGTTGGCGCCAACTGCTGCCTTCCTACTGGCGCGACGCTGAGGGCGACTGGAAGATTGCCTTCCTCGAGGACCAAGCCATATATGATTGCCGGTTCTGGCGTTACAAGAAGCTCGACATCAACCAGAAGACGGGCGAGGCAGAAATGCTGCTATCGTCCGGCACGGACGACCTGAAGGTCATTGTAGGCAAGGACAAGAAGGGCAAGCGCACCATACAGATAGGCGACCAGAAGGCTTTGTACAGCATGATAACCAGCCGCTTCATGCCCGACTACCCGCAAAAGGACACGCGCACGGACTTCGTGGATACCGACTACAAAGCAGACACGGTGACGGTTGTCGGGTGGATAAAGGACATGCCGGACAAGTACAAGGGCGAGAAGACATTCGAGTTTGGCTACCACGACCTCTTTACGGGCCACCAGGAATCAGTCTATGCCGACCTTGACGAGCAGGGACGCTTCAAGGTCAGCTTCCCGCTGCTGAACAGTACGGGGTTCTTCTGCGACTGGTCGCGCTGCTTCATGCGGACGATGCTCGAGCCAGGGAAGACGTACTTCCTGCTCTACGACTTCAAGGAAGGCCGCCGCTATTTCATGGGCGACGACTGCCGACTGCAGAACGAGCTCTTCAAGTTCCCTGTGGACTGGCAGACAGTAAGCATGGCTCGCGAGGATAAAGATTTCGACAGATACATCGCCTCTACCGACAGCCTGTTGCAAACTCAGTTCGCAAAGCAGGAGCGTCTATTCGAGGAACATCCCTCGCTCTCCAATCGCTACAGGCAATATCGCCGGGGCAACACGCTTTGGCAGCAGGCATTCTACTTCGGACAGGCTCGCTTCAACGGCGAAAACAGCCGATTCCCCGAGGTTGCACGCCGGTATGCATACAACACCTTCTGGACGAAGCTCGAGTCTCCCTTGACGCTTCACCGTGAGACACAAATGTTCCTGCGCGATTATCTCGGAGATGTTGTCGTGCCGGACAGCTACACGTTCAATTTTAACTACCTCGACCACCTCGGCGAGATAGCCGAGAATGACGAGGAGCTTGACGTCCTGAACCGTTGGAAAGAGTGGATAAAGACTGCACAGGAGCGCGTCGGTCAGGCTTCTACAGAGGAAGAGAAAGAGCGTATCGCCGATGAAGAGAACGCAGAGCATACGGAGCTTATGGAGGCTGCTTTTAAGATTCTTAACAGCCAAAGGACGCAGATGTTCATACAGAGGAAGGGATTCCTCTCCAGGATGAAGGCTCAGGATGTGCTTCTCGACTCCCTTGGTGCCAAGCCGTTCCTGAAGAGCATCTGGTTCGCGCAACAGGTTTACAACCAGCTCGACAACGAGCGCGTGCCGCTGCCCAAGGAGGTGCTCGACTCTTTGAAGATGATGATAGGCAACCCCACCGCCATCGAGATGATTGAGAAGAAGAACGACTACTACATCGCCCTGGCCAACCGCGAGTTCGACAAACTCGTGCTCAAGTCGTCGGACGACGTGAAGGACCTCACCGAAGGCGAGGCTTTGCTGCGGAAACTCCTGGAACCCTACAAGGGAAAGTTCGTGCTGCTCGACGTCTGGGGCACTTGGTGCGGACCCTGCAAGGAGGCACTCTCCCATAGTCAGGAGGAATACGAGCGGCTGAAAGACTTCGACATCGCCTTCCTCTACCTCGCCAACCGCAGCCCTCAGGCGTCGTGGGAGAACGTCATCAAGGAGTACAACGTCAGCGGAGAGAACGTGGCACACTACAATCTGCCGTCCGAGCAGCAGAGCGCCATCGAGCGTCACCTCGATGTCCACGGCTTCCCGACGTACAAGCTCTTCGACCGCGACGGCAACATGCTCGACCTGGACATCGATGCGCGCGACCTGGACGACCTCGTCACGTTGCTGAAGCAGATGCAGTAACTCAGTCCCCTAAGGCTGCCACGTCACCCGATGTGGCAGCTTTTTTTGTGCCATTCGGCTGACTTGGCTCGTTGCATATACATGTACGTGCAATTGCAACTACATGTATGTGCAATTGCACGTACATGTATATGCAATCAACTTGACTGCATTTCTCGAGTAAAACTTTTGGTGAAATGGAGGTTTTTCATTACCTTTGTGGGGCGAGATGTGCTGACACGTATAGCGGCTAATCATAAGAAAATTTGCATTTTAGCGACATATTTCTGTCAAACATGTGTATATAAGGGTGGCAAGACAAACTATGGCAGACCAGGAAAAGCAGATGATACTCGCTGCCCAGCGCGGGCAGGCCGACGGATATAAGTACCTGATGGACAGGTACGGACGGCAGGTACAGCTGCTTGTGGCACAGATGGTCGGCGATGTTCGCGACGTGGAGGAGCTGACGCAGGACGCTTTCGTGCGTGCTTTCCGACATCTCTCCGACTTCGACCCCGAGCGAGCCTCGTTCCCGACATGGCTCAGCCGCATCGCCTACAACACGGCCCTGAACCATCTTCGCAGTCGTGGAATGGCATCCATGCCGCTCGACGAGGAGCGCTACAGACCGCCAGACGGGGCATTCTGGGCGCAGGATGAGGAGGAAACGGCAGCCAGAAACGAACGGCTCATGCGCCTCGACAAAGCCATCGAAAGCCTGCGCCCAGAGGAGCGGACACTCCTTCATCTGCATTACTACGAGGAGCGTTCGCTCGCAGAAATAGCCGAGGTGATGGACGTGGCAGCAGGTCCGCTCGCCAGCCGCCTGCAAAGAATCAGGCAGAAACTAAAGAAGCTGTTATCATTGACCATTGAACATTGACCATTGAACATTATGAAGCAGGAAAAGGAACTGGATAAACTACTAAAGACAGCACTTGAGCGCCGGGCAGCAGACGTGCCGCCGCTTTCGGAGGGCTTCGCCGAAAGGGTGCTGCAGAAGGTGGAGGCGCGCCGACCTGACGGCCGACGCACAGTGGCGCTGTGGGTGAGCGGCATCGCGGCAGCACTTGTCGTGGGCTTCTTCCTTTGGCCTCAGGAACAGACACAGCAGCCTGAGACACTCGCTCCAACAGTCGTCGCCGAGCTCCCAAAGCAGGAAGCCGACACGCCCATCAAGCCAGAAGAGCCCGCTCCTCTGAATACTCAGAATAATCCGATTATTCAGAAAACTCCGAAGACTCTGAATCCTCAGAAAACCCCGAAGACACTTGGCAATCAGCCAAAGCCCAGCAAGCCAATCGTCCCCGAAGAGCCACAGCCCGAGCCTTTGCTTGCAGAGGCCGAGCCCGTTCTCCCCTCCTCCTCGGTGGAGGAACAGGAGGAACTGCCCGTCATCTCGCCCGAAAAGCAGGCGCTCGTCGATATCTTCCTTGCCGAGGAAGTCTTGCAAGTTGCCTACGAGATGCATGAGCAGACAGAACCTCTGCGGGCATACATCGCCACGCTTGAGGGCAGAGAACTCGAGACATCACATCAAATCATTTCATTCTAAACACTTAATACCTTATATAATATGAAGAACTTAATCCTCGCGAGCTTGATGCTCGTCAGTTTAAACGCTTCCGCACAAAAGGTGGTAGCGCAGGACATTGAGTCTTGGATGAGTAGTCTCATCTCTCAAACCATTGACAACAAGGTGGAAGTCAGCAAGAGTCTTGGTCAGGAACGTGACATAACGAAAGAAGGAACGCCCTTGAAGTGGCGCTGCGACATCATGACCTTCACGCTTCCGAAGAAACATCGTTCCATGCTCGACGAAATGATTAAAGCTTTTGAGGCAAACGGAACCTACAATCCGAACTGTTACGGCGTTAACACTTTAACGACGGGAAACCCGCAGAATGAAGGCAAGCGCAACCTGATGATAGGTGAAGACCCGAGTCGCTACGTCACTATTGGCGAACAATACGGCAACTACATCAACATCAACATACTTGATGCCAGCGACACCACCAAGACGCATCGCTACGCATACGCCCTTGAATGGAAGGAAGACCACAAGGGAAATGTCTTCGCCCGATACATCGTGACGTACGCTAAGATACCTTCGGCACAGAAGACCACCGTTATTGGCATGGGCATCCCTTCCAACCAAATAGGCTACATCAATGAAAAGGCGAATGACGACGCTTTCATCACCAACTTTAACAACTTGAAGGATTATTACTTCAATCATCAAACGAAATTGACGGCAGTCACGGCTGGCTCCATCTATAACCTTTGCAAGATGGGCGTCGAGTATGGTGTCTTCAGACGTCCCGACTCTACAGAGAAGTGGGAGAAGGTAATGCACGACATTGACGCTTTAATTGAAGTAGCCAAGAATGCGGCAGACCGCAATTACTTCCAATGGGCACGCGACCTGCTAATGAAGATGAAACAAAAGTAAGCAACTACACAAGCAACAAGTATTTTCTCATTTAAATTAAAGGTATTTTTTCTTTTCATGTCCTCGACCAGCTGCGAAGCCAGTCGGGGCTTTTTTATTTCGCTCTATTACTACGAATAACTGTTCAATTACTACAAATAAACGTTAAAAAGCAGTCAATATCTATACTTTCCAATATCTAAACATTGCGAGATTAAGGAAAACTCCCTTACTTTGCAATCAGATTAGTGGTTTAGTTGTTTAGTCGTTTGGTCGTTTGGGAATAAACCAACAACCATTGCTAACTTCCCCAAACCACTAAACGACCAAACGACTAACTACCTAAACGACCAATCATGAAACGCAACGACAACACATTGACCAAGGTTGAGTTCGAAGTGATGAACATCATTTGGGACATCGACGGAGCGGCTTGCGCATGGGACGTCCTGGAGCACTACAAAGAGCCGAAACCCGCTTACACAACCATTGCGACCTACTTGAAAGTGCTCTATGAGAAAGGTTATCTCGACTTCCACAAAGTGGATGGTCAGGGCAAGACGCACAGATATGTGCCGCTTGTCACGCGTGCCGAATACACACGTCGCACGATGCAGGAGGTGAAGCAGAACTTCTTTGGCGGCAGCGTGAAGTCAATGCTCAACTACTTCGTCACAGAAGAGAACCTCTCAGCCGATGAAGTGAAGAAACTCCTCGCACTCGTCGAACAGAAGTGATAAGTGCAAAATGGTAAATGATTAAATGGTGAATGCTATGATGTCCGCTGTCCTTTTATATTCCATCAAGTCAGCAATCGTACTGTCAATGCTGTACTTGCCCTACATGCTGATGTTGAGGCGCGAGAGTTTCTTCCGCTTCAACCGCATGGTGCTCTTGAGCATCCTGCTCTTGTCGCTCGTCCTGCCGCTCTGCAACATTCCTTGGATGTCGCTCGACCACCAGCCCGTTGTGCAGGCAGCACAGTTGCAGATGCTCGAGTTAGGCATTCCCGTCCACGTCTTGCCCGAGGTACAAGTCTTGGCAGAGAAGCAAGAGGAAAGCTTTTTCACTTTTTCCCTCTTTCACCTTTTTACCTTTATATATATAATAGGTATGGTGGCGCTGCTCTCGATGAGGCTCTGGCAGATCGCTCGCCTGCAGTTCGGCTTGAAGCAGGGCGTGCTTTGGCACAACGACGAGCAGGGCGTCCGCATCTATTGCCATTCGGGCGATGTGGCGCCGTTCAGTTGGATGCGGAACATCGTGATTAACGAGAAGGACTATGACGAAGCAGGTCGCGAGATTGTCCTTCACGAGATGGGACACATTCAGGGCCGCCACTCGTGGGACGTCGTGCTGCTCACCCTCGTCCAGATGCTTCAGTGGTGGAATCCGCTCTGTTATGTGCTGGGCATCAGCCTGCGTGATGTGCACGAATATGAGGCCGACAACTTCGTCCTCGAGCAGGGCGTCTCGGCACAAGGCTATCAGTTATTGCTCATAAGAAAAGCCGTTGGCTCCGGTTCCTACGCTTTCGCCAACAGCTTTAACCATAGTTTAACTAAAAAACGTATCACTATGATGAAGAAGTCAAAATCAAATCCTTGGATGAAGAGCAAGGCGCTCTATGTCATCCCGGTCGCTGCGTTGGCGCTCTCGGCCTTCGCAACGCCTAAGTTCGTCGCTCCAATCGAGGAGACTGTAACTAAACTCGAGGGCAAAGGTACAGAGAATTCTCCAAACCTGCAAGCTTTAGAGGGGAAAAAGGAGAAAATAAAGGATGAAGGAACCTCTGGTACAACCATGATGCGTGTGCGTGGTCATGATAATGCACATCCTCTGGTTGTCCTCAACGGCAAAATCATCGAAGTTTCCAAAGATGTCAACTTTGAAACAATGAACAGTGAAGAGCAATTCTCATCTCTGCTGAATATCAATGTGGAGGACATCGAAAGCATTACCGTGCTGAAGAATGATGCCGCCACCAAAGTATGGGGCGACAAGGGTGCCAACGGCGTCATCGTAATTACGACCAAGAGCAAAGATGACGTTAAGGATCTCGTAAAGAAGCTGCCCGGAGCAGAGATGGATGGCGACGGCAATATCACAGTGGGCGGCAAGAGCGTCGCCAAGATAATGCTCAATGATAAGGAAGTCTTAAACAATAACGACACCATCTATAATGTGGTGAAAGAGAGGGCAAAGTTCCCCGGAGGCGATGAGGAGTGCTTCAAATTCATTTCCGAGAACGTCCGTTACCCCAAGCTTTGCCAGGAGTTCGGCGTGCAAGGACGTGTTATAGTTCGGTTCGTTGTTGAGAAAGATGGTAGCATCACACATGTTGAGAAGGTTCGTGGAGTGGGAAAGACACTCTCGGAGGTGGAAGTAACGTCCTATAAGCAGGAACATCCCGACAGCCCGGAGCAACTTAAGGCAGGGCAAGACCTCGGCGACCTGCTATTCGGAGAAGCCAAGCGCGTGATGGAGCTGATGCCCAAGTGGGAACCTGCAAAGGACAAAGACGGCAACGCTGTCCGTAGCTTCTTCAACCTGCCCTTCATGTTCCGCCTGCAGTAATATTTGGTTTTAGAAGTTAATAAATCGACGCGTCATATTGCTCCTTCGTCGTGAGACGAGGGAGTTTTTGTTGTTTCCTATTCCTTAATTAATACTAAAAATTCGGTATTATTTGCGATGGATTGGCCTTTTTTTGCTAAATTTGCACGCGAAATAACTAAGCAAAGAAAGATATGGGATTCTTTAATTTCTTTACCAAAGAGAAGAAGGAAACGCTCGATCAAGGGCTAGAGAAGACGAAGGAAAGTTTCTTCGGCAAACTGACGCGTGCCGTTGCAGGCAAGTCGAAGGTGGATGACGAGGTGCTCGACAACCTGGAGGAAGTCCTTGTGACCAGTGACGTGGGCGTAGATACAACCCTCAACATTATCAAACGTATCGAGGCTCGAGTTGAGCGAGACAAGTACGTCACGACTGACGAGCTCAACAACATTCTTCGCGATGAAATCGCACAATTGCTTACGGAAAACAATACAGACGATACTGAAGGTTTCCAAATCCCTGCCGATAAGCGACCTTACGTTGTCCTTGTTGTAGGCGTGAATGGTGTGGGCAAGACCACAACTATAGGCAAGCTCGCCTATCAGTTCAAGGAAGCCGGCTTGAAAGTCGTGCTTGGAGCTGCCGACACATTCCGTGCTGCTGCAGTTGAGCAGATATGTGTTTGGGGCGAAAGGATCGGTGTTCCAGTCATCAAGCAAAAGATGGGCAGCGACCCAGCCAGTGTGGCTTTCGATACACTCAACAGCGCAATAGCCAACAACGCAGATGTCGTTCTCATCGATACTGCAGGCCGTCTGCACAACAAGAAAGGCTTGATGGACGAGCTTTCGAAGATTAAGCGCGTTATGCAGAAACTTATGCCTGATGCGCCTCACGATGTGATGCTCGTCCTTGATGGCAGTACAGGACAGAATGCCTTCGAGCAAGCTAAGCAATTCACTTCTGCAACGGAGGTCACAAGTATGGCCATTACAAAGCTCGACGGAAGTGCCAAAGGTGGCGTAGTCATCGGCATCAGCGACCAGTTCAAGATACCTGTCCGCTATATCGGTTTAGGTGAACGGGCAGAAGACTTGCAACCATTCAATCGTAGAGAGTTTGTTGATTCGCTGTTCAAGAAATGAAGTCTCGTACGATAGACATAATAACGCTCGGTTGCAGCAAGAACCTTGTTGACAGCGAGAAACTCATCCGTCAGTTGGAACTGAACGGCTTCAAGGTGACGCACGATGCAGAGGAACCCGAGGGGGAGATAGCTATCGTCAATACCTGCGGTTTCATCGGCGACGCGAAGGAGGAAAGCATCAACATGATACTGGAACTTGCCAGGCGAAAAGAGCAAGGCAAGCTAATGCAACTCATCGTGATGGGTTGCCTCTCTCAGCGCTACTTCGAGGAACTTCAGCAGGAACTGCCCGAAGTAGATAAGTTCTACGGCAAGTTCGATTGGGAACGAATCATCACAGACTTGAATGGAACCTATCATAAGGAAGCCTCCAATGAGAGGCACCTTACGACACCTTCTCACTATGCCTATTTGAAGATAAGCGAAGGCTGCAATCGGCATTGTGCTTATTGTGCCATTCCTATCATCACAGGGAAACAAAAGTCCCATTCCATCGAAGAAATCGTGGCTGAAGTGGAGAGTTTGGTGGCGAAAGGCGTTAAGGAGTTTCAGGTAATTGCGCAGGAATTGACGGGCTACGGAACAGACCTCTACGGCAAGCAGATGATAGCTGAGCTCATCGACCGCATTGCTCAGGTGCCTGGCGTGGAATGGATAAGGCTTCATTACGGCTATCCCGCACATTTCCCTTGGGAACTTCTACAAGTAATGAAACGTCACAAGAATGTTTGCAGGTACCTTGATATTGCCCTGCAGCACATCAGCGACAACCAACTTTCGGCTATGCGTCGTCACATCACGAAGCAAGAAACCTACGATTTCATCGAGAGAATCCGCAAGGAAGTGCCCGGCATTCACCTTCGCACGACACTTATGGTAGGTTTCCCAGGTGAGACGGACGAAGACTTCCAAGAACTCATCGACTTCGTGAAGTGGGCGAAGTTCGAGCGAATGGGTGCCTTTGCCTATAGTGAAGAGGAAGGGACGTACGCTGCAGAACATTACAAGGACGATGTCCCCGATGAAGTGAAGCAGGCACGTCTCAGCAAGTTGATGCGCGTTCAGCAACAAATAAGTGCCGAGGTGCAGGAGAGTAAAGTAGGACAGGAGATAGAGGTCATGATAGATCGTGAGGAGGGTGATTACTTCATAGGCCGCACAGAGTTCGACTCGCCTGAGGTTGACCCGGAAGTGCTCATCAAGAGAAGCCCAATCCTCAATCTTCACACAGGGCAGTTCGTCAATGTAAAGATAGAAAGTGCCGATGAATTCGACCTTTTTGGACAAGTTATAGAATCATCAAATTAAAACATCATACAATGAACAACAAAGAATTTATTGCAGACTTAGCCAGTCGCACCAAGTTGAACAGCAGAGAAGCTGCTTCGATGGTAAGTGCTACCGTCTCAGCCATCATTGGTGAGCTGTTGGAAGAAAACTCAATCCTTGTTCCTGGCTTCGGTACCTTCGAGGTGAAGAAGAAGTTGGAGCGAGTGTTGGTCAACCCCAACACCAAACAACGCATGCTCATTCCTCCCAAAATGACTGTGAACTTCAAACCCAACACATCCTTGAAATTAAAAGTTAAGAATTAAGAGTTATGGCTAACAAGATAACCCTCCAGCAACTTGCTAAAGCATTAGCGCAAAAGAAGAACATCCCTCAACGGGATGCAGAGACATTTCTAAAAGAATTCTTCGATTCCATCGCACAAAACGTCAGCGCCGACAAACTTGTCAAGATAAAAGGCCTTGGAACGTTTAAGTTGATTGAAGTCCTCGATCGTGAAAGCGTCAACGTCAACACTGGCGAACGTATCGTCATACCTGGACACTCGAAGCTCTCGTTCACCCCAGAGACAGCGCTCAAAGACCTTATCAATAAACCTTTTGCTGACTTCCAAGCTGTTGCCCTCAACGAAGGAACGAGCATTGAGGAGATGGAACGAGTGCCAGAAGCAACTCAGACCTCTCAGCTTGTTTCAGGAGGAGATACAGACCCTGATGAATCGGAGCCTGAGGTTGCTGCTCAGCCGGTTCAAGCATTCACGCCTGTTTCTGAGCCCGAACAAGAGGCAACTCCTGAACCTGTTGCCGAGCCTGAGCCCGTCCCTGTCTCTGTTCCTGAGCAAAAAGACGAACCGACCACTCCATCAGAAGAGAAGAAAGGTGGTCGCCTTTGGGCTTGGGTATTGGGGCTTTTGTTGCTTTGCCTGCTCGCATTTCTAGCATATAAGTTCCTGGGTAAACCATCTGTAAAGGTAGAAGAACCTGTGCAGCCACAAGTGGAGACTCCAGTAGAAGAAGCACCAGCTCCAGAGCCTGAGTTCGCACAAGTGCCTGATGGTGAGTACAAGATAGTAGGTACGCTCAAGACGTACGTCATGAAGCCAGGCGATTATCTTGCTAAAATAGCGAGAGAAGAGTATGGCGACAAGGAGTTTGCTAAGTACATCATTGTCCACAATGCTTTCACCGATCCGGATAGCATTCCTGTCAATGTGGAAATAAAACTGCCAGAGCTCGAGAAGATAGAGTAAAGTTTGACCATTCATGGTCTGCATTAATATAAGAAGAAAGAAAAAAGGAGCCGCAAAAGCTCCTTTTTTTTGTGACACGATAAAGTGAATTGGAAGGTTATGATAATTGTCAATTTAACCAACTTATATTTCCAGATTTAATAGAGTCTCGTGAATACTTTTCAAAACCCTCCAGAGGATTTGCCAAAATCCTCGTGTCGATTTGCTAAAATCCTCGTGTCGATTTCATCAAATCCACGTGTCGATTTTATCAAGTTCTCGTGAGTGGTTTCTGCTTCCCTTACATGGACAGTTTTATATACTGTTCTGATAGTTTTTTAACAAAGTTAAACATCCCTATAACTTTATTTATCATTTCTCGTTTGGCAGATAGCAGATAAAGCAGTAATTTTGTGCCCGAATATAAATAAACTTAAACTTAATATGGCAGAATCAATCGACATTCGCGAACTAAATGAACGCATCGAAAGACAAAGTGGCTTCGTCACAAACCTGGTGACAGGCATGAATCAAGTTATCGTAGGGCAGAAGCATCTCATCGAGTCCCTGCTTATTGGTCTTCTCAGCGACGGACACATCCTGTTGGAAGGCGTGCCTGGCCTCGCTAAGACAATGGCAATCAAGACGCTGGCTCAGTTGGTGGACTCCAAATTCAGCCGCATCCAGTTTACACCCGACTTGCTCCCCGCCGACGTCATCGGTACGATGATTTACAGTCAGAAGGACGAGAAGTTCCTCGTTGAGCAAGGTCCCGTCTTCGCTAACTTCGTGCTGGCCGATGAGATCAACCGTGCTCCGGCAAAGGTGCAGAGTGCTCTGCTCGAGGCCATGCAGGAGCGGCAGGTCACCATCGGCAAGAACACATTCAAGTTGCCGAAGCCTTTCCTTGTGCTTGCTACGCAGAATCCCATCGAACAGGAAGGCACCTATCCTCTGCCCGAAGCGCAGGTGGATCGCTTCATGCTCAAGGTGGTCATCGATTATCCGAAGCTCGACGAGGAGAAACTCATCATCCGTCAGCAGATTAAGGGCGAGCAGCAACAGGTGAAGCCCGTGATGGGGACGGACGAAATCATGAAGGCTCGCGAGATTGTGCGTGAAGTATATCTCGATGAGAAGATTGAGCAGTACATCGCCGACATCGTCTTCTGCACACGCTATCCCGAAAAGTACGGCCTGAAGGAGATAAAGGATTACATCGAGTTCGGCGGCTCTCCCCGTGCCAGCATCAACCTGGCATTGGCAGCCCGTGCGTTTGCCTTCATCAAAAGGCGCGGCTATGTCATTCCCGAAGATGTCCGCAGCGTGGCTCACGACGTGCTCCGCCACCGCATCGGACTCACCTACGAGGCTGAGGCCAACAACGTCGTCAGCGAGGAAATCATCAGCAAGATTGTCAATAAGGTCGAAGTGCCCTAAAGCAATTCATAATTCTCAATTCATAATTCATAATTAAGAGCGAGAATTGGAAACAAGTGAGATTCTAAAGAAGGTCAGGAAGATTGAGATTAAAACTCGTGGCCTGAGTAGCAACATCTTTGCGGGCGAGTACCACTCTGCCTTCAAGGGGCGTGGCATGACTTTCTCCGAGGTGCGCGAGTACCAGTACGGTGACGACATCCGCGACATCGAATGGAACGTGACGGCTCGCTTTGGAAAGCCCTACGTCAAGGTCTTCGAGGAGGAACGCGAGCTGACGGTTATGTTGCTGGTTGACGTCAGCGGCAGTCTCGACTTCGGTTCCGTCAAGCAGTTCAAGCGCGACATGGTGACCGAGATTGCGGCCACGCTCGCCTTCTCTGCCATTCAGAACAACGACAAGATCGGCGTCATCTTCTTCTCCGACAAGATCGAGAAGTTCATCCCACCCAAGAAAGGCCGCAAGCACATCCTCTATATCATCCGCGAACTCCTCGACTACAAGCCCGAGAGCCAGCAGACGAACATCGCCTTCGCCCTTGAGTACATGACGAGAGCCATCAAGAGGAGATGCATCGCCTTCGTGTTGAGCGACTTCCTCGACCAGCATTCCTTCCTGCAACCCCTCTCCATCGCAGCCCACAAGCACGACGTCGTGGCCATTCAGGTCTATGACAAGCGTGTTGCCGAGCTGCCCAACATCGGCCTCTTGAAGGTGCATGATGCCGAGACGGGGCAGGAACAGGTGATTGATACAAGCAGTAAGGCTGTTCGTGATGCGCAGGCAAAGTGGTGGAAGCAGCAGTCGATGCGACTCAAGGACACCTTCAGTCGCAGCCAAGTCGATGCTGTCAGCGTCCGAACCGACCAAGATTATGTGAGTGTGTTAAGAGGGCTATTTGCAAATCGAAAGTAGTTATGAGCGTGAAACGACAAATATTATTTATAGTACTGGGTGTATTATTTGCTGGCGCCAAGGCGCAGGTGCAGGTCGATGTGAAGCTCGATTCGCTTCAGCTCTTTATCGGTCAGCAGACAGGCCTCACGCTTTCTGTCACCCTCGACACGAAGCAGAAGTTACGGATGCCTGATATCAAGAAGGGACAAGAGCTGATACCCGACGTCGAAGTCGTGGAGGTTGGCAATCTCGATACTGCTTTTCTCAACGATGGCAAACGCATGACGGTCAGCCAAGCCTACACCATTACGGCGTGGGACAGCGCGTTCTATTACCTGCCGCCAATGGAGGTGATGGTCGATACCACACGCTACGAGTCGAAGAGCCTCGCGCTGAAAGTCTATACAGTCGATGTCGATACGCTCCACCTCGACCAATTCTTCCCGCCAAACGGCATAATGGAACTGCCCTTCCTTTGGGAGGAGTGGCGAATGGTGGTGTTTGGAAGCATATTGTTCCTGCTGATGTTGGCCTGCATCGCATACCTCTGGTATCACGTCAAGCACGGAAAGCCTATCGTTCGCTTCATCCGTCGGAAGAAGAAACTTCCACCTCATCAAGTCGCAATGGACGAGATAGAGCGCATCAAGAGCGAGCGGAAGTGGGCAGAGGAAGACAGCAAGGAATACTACACCTTGTTGACCGACACCCTGCGTAACTACATCCGCGACCGCTACGGATTCAATGCGATGGAGATGACCTCGAGCGAAATCATCGAACGTCTCATTTCGGAGAACAACGAAGAGGCACTCGACGAACTGCGCGAGATATTCCGTACCGCCGACCTCGTCAAGTTTGCCAAGTGGAGCACACTCATCAACGAGAACGACGCGAACCTCGTGGCTGCCGTAGAATATGTCAATCAAACGAAGATAGAACCTGATCCGAATGCTAAGCCCGAACCTGAAATCATCAAGGAGACTGACCAGAAGCGACTCACGCAAGTGAAGATAATGCGTGTGGCAATGATAGTTTTGGGTGTTCTCTCTGTGGTTTTGCTGGCTTGGATAATCTGGCGTTCGGCAGACCTTTTAATGTAAGACATTGAGATTATGACATTTGAAAACCCACTATATCTGTTTTTGTTGCTGCTGACGATACCTTATGTTGTCTGGTATTGGTTCAAGCATAAGTCATCGACGCCTTCCATCCGCGTCAGCAGCACAGAGGCTATGTTCCAGGCTCCCAAGAGTCTGAGGCAGAGATTGCTGCATTTGCCGCTTCTCTTGAGGCTTGCCTGCTATGCACTTGCCGTGATTGCTTTGGCTCGTCCACAGACCTCGAACAGTTGGAGTAGCAAGCATACCGAGGGCATTGACATCATGCTTTGTATGGACGTCAGCACCAGTATGTTGGCAGAAGACCTGAAGCCCAACCGCATCGAGGCAGCCAAGAATGTTGCCCTCGAGTTCATCAGCGGTCGTCCTGACGACAACATCGGCCTCACGCTCTTTGCCGGAGAGGCTTATACACAATGCCCCATGACTGTTGACCACGCGGTTCTCCTGAACTTGCTGAACAGTACGAAGGTCGATATGGCACAGCGAGGTCTTATCGAAGACGGTACTGCGATAGGCATGGGCATGGCGAATGCTTTGTCGCGACTCAAGGACAGCAAGGCGAAGAGCAAGGTCATCATCCTGCTCACGGACGGCTCCAACAACTGCGGACAGATAAGTCCGAACACGGCAGCCGACATCGCGAAGAGCTTCGGCATACGCGTCTATACCATTGGCGTCGGCACAAACGGCACGGCCCCCTATCCTTGGCTCGTTGGTGGACGCATAGAATACCAAAATGTACCTGTGGAGATTGACACGAAGACGCTCGCCACAATTGCCCGCAAGACAGACGGTGAGTTCTATCGCGCCACGAACAACCAGAAGTTGCACGAAGTCTATCAGGAAATCGACAAGTTGGAGAAGACCAAGATGAACGTCCGGCAGTACTCCAAACGCTACGAAGCCTACGGCATGTTTCTGCTTGCCAGCGTGCTCTGCCTCGTGTTGGAAATACTGCTGAGGAACACAATATTGAAGAAGATACCATAAAAGCAGACCCCCCGACCCCCTTTAGGGGGAGAAATAAATCGTAAATCGTAAATAGTTAAATTGTAAATAATCTCGATGTTTCGCTTTGAAAGTCCGCAATATTTGTACTTGTTGTTAGTGCTCGTGGCATTGGCAGCTATACATTATTATATTATATATAAGAAGAAGCAGCAGGTGAAACGCTTCGGCGACCCTGAGCTGACTAGGCAACTTTTCTTGGGTGTCTCGCGTTGGCGACCTGAGGTGAAGTTCTGGATTACGATGCTTGCCCTTGCATCCTTCATTGTCGCTTTGGCGCGTCCGCAGTTCGGAACTCGCCTCGACACACGTGAACGCACGGGCATTGAGGCTATCATTGCGCTCGACGTCAGCAATTCGATGCTTGCCGAAGACGTGAAGCCCAATCGTTTGGAGAAAGCGAAGATGATGGTGAGCAACATGGTGGACGGCATGAGGGACGATAAGATCGGCCTGATTGTCTTTGCCGGCCAGGCCTTCGTGCAGTTGCCAATCACCAGCGACTACGTGAGTGCCAAGATGTTCCTCGAGACCATCTCGCCTTCGATGATGAGTGTTCAGGGCACGGACATCGCGGAAGCCATCAACCTTTCGATGCGTAGCTTCACACAACAAGAAGACGTCTCAAGAGCCATCTTTGTGATAACCGATGGTGAGGACAACGAAGCTCGAGGTGTTGAGGCTGCGAAACAGGCTGCTTCTAAAGGCGTCCGCGTCTATGTTCTGGGCATCGGCAATCCTGGCGGAGCACCCATTCCCATCCCAGGCACCGGCCAGTACATCATCGACGACGAGGGGAACACGGTCATCTCGAGGTTGAGCGAGGAGATGTGTCGAGAGATAGCAACGGCCGGAAACGGCTCCTACATCTACGTTGACAACAGCAGTTCGGCTCAGAAGAAGCTGTCGGAGCAGGTTGACCGACTGGCCAAAGCAAAGATGGAGAGCCTGATCTACAGCGAATATGACGAGCAGTTCCAGGGTTTCGTCCTCATCGGCATCCTGCTTTTGCTGCTCGACGTCTTCCTTCTCGAAAGGGAAAGCAAATCGACTTGGCTCAGCAACCTCTTCCACAGAGGACGTCCAGTTGCTGCACTCTTCCTGTTGATTTTCAGCATATCGGCAATGGCTCAGACCGACAGAGACTATATCCGTCGCGGCAATCGCCTGATGCGCGACAGCGTTTACGACAAGGCTCAGGTCGAATATCAGAAGGCAATCGAGAAGGACAACACGAATCCCATCTCGCATTTCAACCTCGGAAACGCTCTTCTCTATCAGAACAAAGCCGAAGACGCCATGAAGGAGTACGAGACGGCGGCTCGATTGGAGAAGGACAAGACGCGTCTGGCTCAGATTTATCACAATATGGGCGTCGTCCTGCAAAGTGCCAAACAATTCGACAAGGCAGTAGCTTGCTACAGGAACTCCCTGCGAAACGACCCGACTAACGATGAGACGCGCTACAACTACGCCTTGAGTCTCTTCCAACTTAAGAAGAATCAGGGAGGTCAGGACAATCAAGACCAGCAGAAGGACGACAAGGGTCAGGACGAGAAGAAAGAGCAAGAACAGCAGCAACAGAAACAAGAACAAGATAAGAAAGACGAGCAGCAGCAACAACCTCAGCCAGAGCAAATGAGTCGCGAAAACGCCGAACAGATGCTCAATGCTGCGATGCAGGACGAGAAAGCTACTCAGGAAAAGATTCAGAAAGCACAACAAAAACGTCAGCAAAAACAGTTGCAAAAACAATGGTAAAACGTGGCAGTTCAAAACTACTGCAGTGAAGTTGCCCAACTTCACACGTTAACTTTGCAAACTTCACACGTGAAGTTTACCAACTATCCACGTCAAGTTGAAAGAGACTCCATAAGATGAAAAGACTTTACACGATACTCACTCTTCTAATTCTTGCGTTAAGTCCTGTCTTTCCGCAAGTTACGCTTAAAGTCCAGGCTCCTTCCCAAGCCGAAGTAGGCCAGAGAATCCGCATCAGTTATGTGGCCAACACGCAGGACATCGAAGATTTCCAGGTTGGCAACTTCGAGGGCTTCAACGTCCTTTATGGTCCCAGCACCAGTCGTTCCAGCAACATCTCGATTATGAACGGCCGCACAACCCAGAGCAGTACGGTAACCTTTACTTATACCGTCGTACCCACTTCTGAAGGGACTCTCAAAGTGCCTGCAGCAACCATCAAGGTCGATGGAAAGTCCGTCAAGAGCGGAACAGCTAGCATCGAAGTGCTGCCAGCAAGTCAGCAACACAGTCAGCAACCTCAGAACCAACAGCAAGGCGGCAATTCTCGCCAAGGGCGTCAGCAACAGAGCGCTGCCAGCTCCGGCCAGATAAGCGGAAGCGACCTCTATATGAGCGTTACAGCTAACCGCAAGAAAATTTATGAGCAGGAAGCTGTGATGCTGACTTACAAGCTCTACACGCTGGTGAACATCCAACAAATCTCTGGCGATATGCCTCAGATAGACGGTTGTCACGTTCAGGAACTCGAGCGTTCTGCACAAATGTCACTCAAGTATGAACGCGTCAACGGCAGGAATTACGGCACGGCCGTCTGGAAGCAGTATGTCGTCTTCCCGCAGAAGACGGGCAAGATAAAGATTCCCAGCATCACATTCGACACGCAAGTCGAGGTGCAAAATCACTCGATGGACCCCTTCGACATCTTCTTCGGCGGCGGAAGTCTCTCGCAGATGGTTCGCAAACAAATCGTCGCTCCGGCTGTCGAGATTGACGTAATGCCCCTCCCAATGCCGAAGCCCGACAACTTCTCAGGTGCCGTCGGTAAGTTCACGGTGTCTGCCACTTTGACGCCAGACCAGGTGAATGCCAACGATGCTGCAACCCTTCGACTCGTCGTCTCAGGTCAGGGCAACATGAAACTCATGAAAGCCCCGACTGTTCGATTCCCTCAGGACTTCGAAGTCTATGACCCCAAGGAGAACAACAAGACGACAAATACGTCGACGGGAGCAAAGGGAAACATCATTTACGACTATGTCGTAGTGCCCCGTCACGGCGGGAAATTCTCGATTCCACCGGTTGAATTCTGCTATTTCGACCCAGAACAGGAACGTTATAACACAGTTCGAACAGACTCTTTCCACCTTGCAGTTGCCAAAGCAAAAGGTCAACCTGTCGCCTACACTCGTGAGCAAGAAGATCTTAACGTGCTGAGTAATGACATTCGCTTTATCAAGTTGGGCGAATACACCAGCGAGGACGAGGATGACTTCTTTGGAACTTCCTCATATTGGGTCACTTATCTGCTCCTCTTCCTTGCCTTTATCGTTGCCTTCCTCTGGTTGAGACATCAGCAGAAACTCAATCCGAACTCTTGGAGCGTGAAAGGAAAGAAGGCAGGCAAAGTGGCATCTCGCCGACTGAAACAGGCTTCGAAACTTATGCACGCCAAGGACGATGCCGCTTTCTACGACGAAGTGATGCGCGCGCTGCTCGGTTATGCAGGCGATAAGTTGTCCCTCCCGACCAATGAACTCAACAAGGAGAACGTCATTTCTGGCCTCACATCGAGAGGAGTGGAACAGGAAGTTGTCGATTCCTTCATTGCAGTCCTGAGCGATTGCGAGTTCGCTCGATATGCTCCGACTGCCGATGCAAACCTTGCAAAAGAGAAGATATATCAGCAGGCTTCAGATGTGATTACGCAGATGAACGCTTCGCTCAAGTCACATAAATAATCAAGAAATCACGATGAAACCGTATATTTTTGTTCTTTTACTGGTCCTCTCCTCTCTTTCGACCTTAGCTGCGACTCCCATAGAAACGAAGACTCTGGCCGATAGCGCTTATGTACAAGGTGATTATGAAAAGGCCGTTAATCTTTATGGCAAGTTGGTCAAGCAGAATCCCAATGCAGAGGTTTATTATAATCTTGGCTGTGCCTATTATCGTCTCGACGATCTTGCTCACAGCGTCCTTTGGTTCGAACGTGCTCTAAAACTTGATCCGAGCAACAAGGATGTGCTCTTTAATCTGGAGTTGGCTCGCACAAAGACCATCGACAAGATTATCCCGCAGCATGAATTCATCCTGTTCACCTATTTCCGAAGTATGACGAACTGGTTCTCGTTGCGTACGTGGACCATTGTTGGCTTGCTATCCTTCATCATTATGCTAGTCTGCTTGCTTCTCTTTTGGGGTTCTGACAGCCTGCTTGTGCGAAAACTTGCCTTTTCATCGGCAGTTCTGCTCTTGCTTGTCTCAATACTTGCCAACGTTTGCGCCCTGCAACAAAGGAAGTTCAAACAAGTTCATTCAAGTGGAATCATTACTGTTCCAGCTGTTACAGTCAAGAGTACTCCTGCCGATAATGGTAACGACCTTTTCGTCCTTCATGAGGGAAGTAAGGTTGAAATACTAGACAGTAGCCTTAAAGAATGGTGCGAGGTGAGCATTGCCGACGGCAAGCAAGGCTGGATTCCTAAAAAGAGTTTCGATCTCATATAAAGTTAACAGCCCTTCAAACTAGCAAAACTGGTAACATGATAGAACAGATAGTCCAATGGGATAAAGAACTTCTCGTCGCTCTGAACGGTTCTTCCTCTCTATTCCTCGATGGTATTATGATGACAATCACCAAAACAACCACGTGGATTCCTCTGTTTGCATGTTTGCTTTATGCTGTCGTTAGGAACAATACCTGGCGTCGTAGTTTCTTAATTATTGCAGTTATTGCATTGCTCTTGATACTTGCTGACCAGTTTGCTAACACCTTCTGCAAACCATATTTCCACAGGTTGCGCCCATCGCAAAGCCCCGATCTGGCCAATGTAATCGACCTCGTCAATGGCTATCGTTGTGGGCTTTATGGCTTCATCTCCAGTCATGCAGCCAATACTTTCAGCGTGAGTGTCTTTTTCATGCTTCTGTTTCGCGACAAGAGAATAAACCTTTTGTTACCTGTTTGGCCGTTACTTGCCAGTTATAGCCGCTTGTATTTGGGCGTTCATTATCCGCTCGACATAGTAGCAGGAACGTTGTGGGGCATTTTTTGTGGTGTGTTGGTATATGGATTTTCTCGTTGGGCCAGCTTGCGCTTCTGTCCCCAAGTCAGCATGAGTTCTTCTTTGTGTACTTCGACAGGCTACAGGCACTCTGACATAACCCCAATCCTTCTGGTCTTCCCTCTTATATTCATCTATATCACCATCAGAGCGACATTGTTTGCTTTCACATATTAATGAAGTCCTATGAAAGCCAAAATTATCCTTTTCACCGTCATTATTGCCTTCATTGCCTGTTCGTCAGTCGATGAAAACAGTAATGCTGTGAGGGAAAATGATTTGGCTTATCGTCTGCGCTATTCAGATATCTCTGCCTCATTACAGGCTGCACAGAAGGCCTACACCTGTTCTTCAGGTAATTCTGACGATAAGGCTGAGGCTCTCAACAACATGGCATATGTTGCTTATCAGCAGATGCGCTATGATCAGTCCCTTCATCTCCTGCAACATGTTTATGGCTTCAGCCGAAACCAACTTGAGCTTCTTTGTGCTGATGTGCTGACGATGAAGGTGATGCAACGTATAGGTCGAGGTAAATCGTTCTTCGATGCTCGCCTTCGTGCCCAGAAACGCCTCAGCCGTATCCTCTCTGAGGAAGACAATCTTACTGAACGGCAAAATCGTCGTCTCCATTATGCTTTGACTGAGCTTCATATCGTGGCTTCTACCTATTATTATTATCTCGGTCAGGACAGTGCAGCTATCAGCGAGATTCAGGAAGCTGCTCAATATGTAAACTTAGAGACTGATACGACGCAATGGCTTTACTATCATTATATGTTGGGTAGTGGCGGACTCGTTGACGGCACTCCGGAGGAAGTGACTATTACGGAGTTCAATCACCTTTTCCGCGTCTATACACTTGCGAAAGCCAATCACTTCACGTATTTTGAAGCAAATGCATTGCAGTCGCTTTCAGCAATAGTTGCTGACTCGGCTCGAGCAAATTGGGTAAAACAGCAACGCATAGATGCCTATAGCTACCTCTTTGGAGAGCACCTGCGCTGGCAGTCCGACAGCACACTTTCGTTGCGACACCAGTTTGCAGCAGCCCTGTCGCATCACTCGATTGCTCTCTTCCAGCAGTATCACGACCTTTTCCAGACGGCGTGTGCAATGAGAACGTTGGGTGAGGTGTATTTTACAGCCGAACATTATGATGAGGCTCTCAAGAGTTTCCGCAAGGCGTTGCATCTCGCTTCTGACTTCAGAAGGTCGCCTTATCAGGTAACTCCCTGGTTGGCAGGCATTCACGAGAACCTCAGCCTTACTTACAGCGCCTTGGGCGACAAGTTGAGTGCCGATAACCATCGTAATGTCTATCTCGATTTGCTTGATGAATCCAGACAGAACAAAGAACTTGACAGTCGAAAGGCTTTGCTGAAGCAAGAAGCAAAAGGCGAACGGATACAGTTCTTTTTGCTGTTGTCGCTTGTCTTTTTAATCGTCGTTCTTTCTATATTATATTATAGGCAGCTAAAACGCCGTTCACTCTCCTTTGAGAAACAAGTGCGTGAGATTGCTGCCAGTGAAGACTGTAAACAGGCAGAACATCAGTTGCAGAAGCTATTGCAGGATAGCGAAGAGCGTTTAGATGAGAGTAGGGAGGAGAGTGAAGTCGTGCAGCAACGCATCCTTAACGAGCAAAAGCGACACATCCTTCAGCGCACAAAGTTGTCCGTAGTTTATGCCATCATACCATACTTGGACAGAGTCATTGCCGAAGTTAAAAGGCTCGATGAAATGGAAGAAAATGTTTCAGGACGGCTTTCCTACATTCAGGAGTTGTGCTCTGGCATGATGACCATCAACGACCGACTTACTTCGTGGATTCAGATGCAACAGGGAAAGCTTAGTCTTCAAGTGTCGCGATTCCCTCTTAAAGACATCTTCGAGGTTATCTCGATGCAGCAATATGCTTTTGCTCAGCAACAACTCACGCTTGAAGTGCCTAAGACAGACCTTCAAGTCAAAGCCGACAAAGCCCTTACTCTCTTTATGGTCAACACACTTGTCGACAATGCTCGCAAGTTTACTCCTGCAGGAGGTAATGTGACGATTTTGGCCGATTCTATCGATGATTTTGTGGAGATCAGTGTTTGTGACACAGGTGTAGGTCTCTCGCAAGAAGATGTACAAACTCTTAACGACAGCAAGGTTTATGATCCGAATCGTATTGGTATGAAGAACGCGAGCAAGGGCTTTGGCTTTGGTATCATGAATTGTAAGGGTATTATCAACAGTTACAAGAAACTTTCTTCCCTTTTCAATGTCTGTGACTTCGGCGTCGAGAGTCAAGAGGGACAAGGAAGCCGCTTCTGGTTCCGCTTACCCAGAGTTTTGCCTTTGCTCTTTTTCTTTGTGTTTAACCTTTTTGTTCTAGCAACTCCACAGCGTTGTTATGAGTTTTTCGACTCTAGTTATAATGCAAATGTGCAAGGCCGATATATGGATGCTTGGCTTTATGCAGATAGTGCCATCAATATGTTCGAGGAGCCAGTCGATACTGTTTTGCTTGTTTCTCTGTATAATGAGCAAGCCATTGCAGCTCAGGCTCTTTGTGATTGGGAAGCATATCGTGAGAGCAATGCTGAATGTGTTCGCTTGCATCGCCTTTTCAGTTCCGACCATTCGCTTGCTTCCGATTGTAAGCGACTTGAAAAGATGAACGAAGATTCGCACGTTCTTTACGTCCTGATAGTCTTGTCGCTTATTGCTTCTCTTGCCTTATTTTACAGGGTTGTGCTGCGCCATCGTCTTCGCCATCGCGCTTCGCTCGACGACCTTTATCAAAGGCTTACCTCCGTTCTCCGTTCTTTCCCTGAAAATGCAGAGACTTTAGTTGATGAATTCAAGAATATAAGTCACAATCTTGACCAACCTCAGCTTCGTCAGCCCGTGCTCGAACTTCGTCAAAAGTTTGCTTCATCTTTGGTGATGTTGCAAGAAATTAACGGTTTCATCGAAGATATTGATGAGAAAACGCAGAAGCAACGCTTTGAGCATGATCGCTTGTATGTGATGAATCAGATACTTGATAATTCGTTAAGCACCATCAAACATGAGACGATGTATTTTCCTTCACGCATCAAGCAATTGACTGATGATATGCAACAGAACGGAATCGATACATCGGCTCATCAGACTCTCTTAGACCTTGTGACTTACTATCGTCATATTTACATGTTGCTTTACGAGCAGGCTCAGCGACAAACAGACCAAAACCTTTTGCGTTTGCAACCTCTTGCTGTGACTGGCCTCTTGGCATATGCATCAACGACATATGGCGTTGCAACTCAGCCAACTGAGGCTTGGGTAAGGGGAGATGAGATACTTCTGCATCTGCTTCTTGACCAGATG
>ODAI011097305.1_pt1 | contig 23862 bp, 19 predicted proteins | sample 1539321 | NCBI WGS metagenome assembly ODAI01 (sample SAMN02144231, study PRJEB22623) | gut metagenome | biome: sheep rumen | host: Ovis aries | place: New Zealand | reverse complement strand
TTGTGCAATATTCCCCACTGCTGCCTCCCGTAGGAGTTTGGGCCGTGTCTCAGTCCCAATGTGGCCGTTCACCCTCTCAGGCCGGCTACTGATCGTCGCCTTGGTGGGCCGTTACCTCACCAACTAGCTAATCAGACGCGAGCCCATCTCTGCGTGATAAATCTTTGATAGTAAAATCATGCGGTTTCACTATGTTATGAGGTATTACCATCCGTTTCCAGAAGCTATCCCTCTCGCAGAGGCAGGTTGCTCACGTGTTACTCACCCGTCCGCCACTAAGATATTTAAAGCAAGCTCCAAATATCTCCGTTCGACTTGCATGTGTTAGGCGTGCGGCCAGCGTTCGTCCTGAGCTAGGACAAAACTCTTTATAAAGTTGTATATCATAAGCCCTCAGACTTAATGAAATCAATCCTGTTCAATAACGCTTGCGTTATTACTGCGTATTTTTTTAGTCTTTCGCTTGACCTTTCCTTCGTTGAAAGAAATCTCAAGGGTCGTTACTTTTTTCTTAGCATTGTTCAATTTTCAAGTTGCTGGGTTGTCGTTCCTTCCGGAAATTTTTTTCGTTTCCCTCAGGCGACTTAATTATTATATCACGCATTACAGTAATTGTCAAGCAGAAGGTTTTCAACTTTGTACCGATAATTATGTTGAAAACTCCCTGCAACTACGCAAAAAATAATGCTGCCTATAATAAAAAAAGAGGAAACCTTTCGGTTTCCTCTGAAATTCTCTTGATTTAAAGCTTTATTGTTGACATGTCGTATGTCTGAACTGTATCGCCGTGAGATCTTCCGTCCTGATTTTTCGGGAACGAACCGATGTCCTCAGTACCCTCAGAGCGTCCTGAGCATACCGACACTACCATATAATCCTTGACATAGATCTTGTAAACTGTCTCACCGGAATGTGAGAACACCTTATTTATAGCCTTAAAGTACGCATCTACTCTGCTCTGATCCTTAGGTGTGATCTTGCTTACACCATCACTATTATCAAGGATATAACCCTTTTTTCCGTCCCAGTAAGCGTAGAACTCAGGGTGTTCACCTACCATAAGGTGGTTCATAGCGTCTTTTTTATCTTCAGTAGTGTACTTGCCGCTCGCGTCGCCGATTATATTGTAATAATCGCGCTCATAAAACTTTTCGCGGGTGGTCTGAGTCTGAGCCGCATTGAATATTACCTTTGAATAGTTATTCTGCGACTTAACGTTCGCACGCATAACGAAGTAGCTCCATGTAGGAATGAGAACAGCAAGCAGAATGCCGATAATTGCAAGAACTACGATCATTTCAACAAGCGTAAAGCCTTTTTTCCTCTTCATAACTAAGCACCTCCATTAATGTGATAACTGTACAAATACATTATAGCAAATTATTCACATTTTGTCAATAAAAAACTTTCAGTGTATGCTACAAATTTTAAAGCACTAACTTGTGCAATTATCCCAGTATATCGAGAGCTTTTTTAAGCTGGATATCCTTATCGGTATTCTTCAGCTCCTTATCCATCTTCACCTCGACATCAGGAGAAATGCCCTTGCCGTCATAGGAGTCCCACTCACCGATCGTGCAATAACCAACGGTATATATGAGGGTACCGCCGTTGCTCAGATCAGCACTATCCTGAAAAGCAGCCTTACCGTAAGTTTTTGTGCCTACGATCGTAACATTGCTGCCGTATTGTTTCAGAACAGCAGTTATCAGCTCAGCAGCGCTCGCGGTCATATCGTTCACAAGAACGACAGTAGGAACATTGATGTCAGTACCTTCAGCAGCGGTGACGATCTTCTCTTCACGTCCGTCATTGTAAAAACGTGTAATATAGCCCTCTCCTACAAACATATCAGCAACGCTGATCGCGGTATCCATTGAACCGCCGACATTGTCTCTGAGATCAAATATCATCTTTTTGAACTTGCCGTTATATTTAGTAAGATAGCCATTTACATTCGCACTGGTAAAGTTGCTGACACTGCGAATATTCATCTTGAGCACGTCGCCTTTCAGCTCAGCCGACACTTCATCAGTATCAATAGTATCATCAAGCGCTCTCGTAAAATCAAGAGACGTCTCTTCACCGCCGCGCTTTAGTTTAAGGTGCATAACTGTACCGTCTTTGCCGAGAAGTTCAAACGAAGTATTTTTTATGCCGTTTGATTCGACAGATTTTTCATCGACAGCAAGAATAATATCTCCGACCTGAAGTCCCTGCTTTTCGGCAACACTTCCGTCCTCGACTTCCTTCACCTCAAGCTCTCCGCTGTCGTTTCTGGCAACTTTGTAGCCGCAGGTAATGAGACACGCAAATTTATTGATATTATCAACATATTCAGCCTCAGCATCAACAGGCGAAGTATAATCAAGATATTGATCCTTATAGGCGCTCAGATAACCCTTAAGAGCCGCCGACTCAGCGTCCGCGTTTTCCGGCAGATCAATGCCGTTTTCTTTCAGGACGCTCTCGCACTCGGATATCAGCTTATAATCACCGCCGCCGCTTGAAGAGCTGCTATGCTTCTTATTATAAAGATACATACCGCCTGCACCGACAGCCGCGCTTGCACAGAGGCACAAAAATCTGTTTATAACCTTATTGTTTATATCCATACTTAAAACTAACCCCATAAAAAAACCCTCTCTCCGAAGAGAGAGGATTTTGAAATTTTTAAGTTAAGCAACTAATCAAGTAATAGCGCCAAGCTTCTTTGTGCATCCTGACTCGTCAACGCCCTCTACGCACTCAAAACCAGTCTTAGTACCACTCATACGACCGATAAGAAGATCTCTGATATTTGTGTCAGACTTTTCCTTCTTGATGTCGCCATTCTTCTTGTAATCCTTAGCCTCTACATATCCGCTCGGGAATGTGCCCCAGTATGTGCCGTCTGTTGTGCAGAATACAGCGGGACAAGAAGATCTCTGGATGTAGCAAGCACCCTTAGCCTTGTGGAACTTATCGAAGTAGTTGCCTACGCCCTCTGTGAGGTTTACTGAGAGGTTAGTACCGTCTGAAGAAATGTGTGAAAGTGCATTGATCTTGCCGTCCTTGAAGTCAACCCAACCGTTGAACTCGAGCTTGATGCCCTTAGAGTCACAGTCTGTAAGAGTTGCCTCTAAGCCCTTCTGGATTGAAGAAGCACCAGAGTTAGCTGAAGAAATCTTAGACTTTCTTACATAACCAAGCATTGAAGGAACGAGGATTGCTGCGAGAACACCGATGATAGCGATAACAACGATGAGCTCAATAAGGGTAAAACCTTTCTTTGTAGTTTTCATGATGAAAACCCTCCTTTAAAATAATATCTGTGCGGTTCATAACCTGCACACGTTTTTGTAGGTACGGGGATCTTTTTCTCAAAGAATTGACTCCGAGATAGCTCCGAGGCTCATCACCTTTGGAGGTCTTCAGGAGGCTCCTTTGTGTTTGTCTCCCTTTCCCTTCCCTGTGATTATAGTATATCACTTCATTCATAAAATGTCAACACTTTTCGGAAAAAATAACGATGCGAGGGGCGTTTTCTACATCAGCACGCTAAAACGGGGTTAATTTTTACCAATTTCCGTCAAAATGCACAACGTTCTGTGAACTAATTAACACTTTTAATCTTCGATATGTATTATTCACATTTTCTTATACTAATCGTAATATCTAATATATCCCCTGTTCACACTCTGTTCTTATGACTACGATTTGTATATTTTGATAGTTTAATTACCACGGTTACCAGTTTGTAACTTTTTGGCGTTAAGTGTCGTTTTTATTCAAAGAGGTTGCCCGATGTCAATCAAAACCCTGTTTTCCCACGTCTGACTGGGCACTTTGACAGGTAATGTTAATATTTAAACCATATCTATATTTCCGAAATATTTGCTTCATACTTGCTTCCCTACTACATTATATTAGTAAGCCGCACAATGATAAAACAAACCGCAGACTTGATGCCTGCGGTTTGTGAAAATTACATCTGTGAAAGGAAACGATAGAACTCCTGCTTATCCTGACACTTCTCAAGAGCGTCAACCTCAGAGATAACGTTGTTCTTAACATACCTTGCGAGCTCCATATCGAGGTCCATCATACCAAGCTGCTTACCGGTCTGGATAGTAGACTGGATCAGGTGGATCTTGTTATCACGGATCTGAGCTGCAACGGCGTCAGTACAGTTAAGGATCTCCATACAAGCTATACGTCCGGAGCCGTCCTTCTTAGGAATAAGCGTCTGGGCGATAACGCCGACGAGGTTGTTAGCGAGCTGTGTACGGATCTGCTGCTGCTGATGCTCGGGGTAAACGTCGATGATACGGTTGATAGTATCAGAAGCACTGGTAGTATGAAGTGTTGACATAACGAGGTGTCCGGTCTCGGCAGCGGTTACAGCAGCCTGAATGGTCTCGAAGTCACGCATTTCTCCTACGAGGATTACATCAGGGTCCTCACGAAGAGCAGCTCTGAGTGCGAGAGCGAAGTTCGGAACGTCGTCGCCGATCTCTCTCTGGTTTACCATACATCTCTTGTGCTCGTGAACGTACTCGATAGGATCCTCTACTGTGATGATATGAGCGCTTCTGTTGAGGTTTACGAAGTCGATCATAGCAGCAAGTGTTGTAGATTTACCGGAACCGGTAGGTCCTGTTACGAGAACGAGTCCACGGGGACGCATTGCGAAATCCTGAAGTATCGGAGGAAGTCCGAGGTCCTCAAGAGTAGGAATATCATTTCTCAGAAGTCGGATAGCGATAGCGGGCTTGCCCTTCTGGAAGTATACGTTTACACGGTGACGGTAACCGCTCTTTGTCTGGAAAGAGAAGTCGGTGTCGTGGTGCTGGTTTACGCTTGTCTGCTGAGCGTCGTTAGTCATCTGGTTGATGATGTCGAGTATCTCCTCTTCATCCATCTCCGGATACTGTGAACGCATTGTTCTGAGTGTACCATTGAGTCGAACAACGGGAGCGATAGCGTTTGTAAAGTGAAGGTCCGAACAGCCGAGGAGTCTTACCTCGTCCAGGATCCTGTGGATATTAATGATTCCCATAGTGATTGTCCTCCCAATGATTATACTGTGTATGTAGTTCTGATAAGCTCTGTGATAGATGTCATACCAGCCTGAACGAGCTCGGATACGTTATCACGAAGGAGCTTTGTACCGTTAGCCTTTGCAGCAGCTTCGATCTCTTCCTTGCTTCCGTTAGCAGCAATGATAGAACGAACATTTGCAGAACAGTGAATGATCTCGTGGATAGCGGTTCTTCCTCTGTAACCTGTGTTGTTGCATGCAGGACAGCCGCAGGGCTCGTAGATCTGGATCGGCTGGTCGATGCCCATAAGTTCGTCCTCTTCAGGAGTGGACATTCTGGGCTTCTTGCACTCTGTGCAGAGAACCTTAACAAGTCGCTGAGCGATAACACCGATGAGTGAAGTTGCAACCATATAAGGAGCAACGCCCATATCAACGAGACGTACAACAGTTGAAGCAGCGTCGTTGGTATGAAGTGTGGAAAGAACAAGGTGTCCGGTGATAGCGGCACGGATACCGATATCTGCGGTCTCCGCGTCACGCATCTCTCCGACCATTACTACGTCAGGGTCCTGACGGAGAATAGAACGGAGGGCAGCTGCGAATGTCATACCAGCCTTGGCATTAACCTGACACTGATTGATACCGTCGATGTTCTTCTCGACAGGGTCCTCAACTGTTACAACGTTTACGTTAGGCTTAGCGATCTCACCAAGAGCAGCGTAAAGAGTTGTTGTTTTACCGGAACCGGTAGGACCAGTTACGAGGATAACGCCCTGAGGTACTCGGAGCATTGACTCGAAGAGCTGGTAGTTATAGTCTGACATACCGAGGTCTGTGATCTTACGAAGAGCGATCTGACCGGTTGAAAGAATTCGGATAACTATCTTTTCACCGCTTACCATAGGAAGTGAGGATACACGGACATCGAGCGTCGTTCCGTCAACTACCTGTGTGAAACGTCCGTCCTGAGGGATACGCTTCTCAGCGATGTTCATTCCGCTGATGAGCTTGAGACGTGTTGTAAGAGCGCTGTGAACAGCACTTGAAATGTTCATAAGTTCAACAAGGTCGCCGTTTACACGGATACGGATTCTTGTATACTTATCGAAAGGCTCGATATGAATATCGGTAGCGTCTGCTCTGTAAGAGTTTTCAACGATTGTGGTTGCGAGCTTAACGATAGGAGCATTTTCAACTCTGTCCTTAGCCTCTGCGTCCTCAGCGCTCATATCACCGAGGTCGCCGCCCATTGCGCTTACACCCTCGAGAACGCTGTCAACGTTCTGCATTGAATAGCACTTACCGATAGCCTTATTGATGGCAGATGTTGTTGCAAGAACAGGTACGGTATCCATACCGGTCGATACCTTGATGTCCTCGAGAACAATGAAGTTTACAGGATCATTGGTAGCAACTGTAAGACGTTTACCCTGTACATTGATAGCGATTACGGTGTGCTTTCTTGCCAGCGCCTCCGGAACCTTCTGTACTGCCTCTGTGTTGATCTCGGTATTGTCGAGGTCAACATACTGTACTCTCAGCTTTCCGGCAAGTGCCTTAGTAAAGTTCACTTCCGACATAAAGCCGAGCTCGACAACAACGTCGCCGAACTTTTTGGTTCCGTTAGACTCTTTCTGAGCTGCAAGAACCTGCTGGAGCTGCTCATCATTGATAAGCCCCTGGCTGACTAAGTAGTCACCAATTCTCTCGTTTCTCATAACAAACCTCCGCTTTTATAAATTTTAATTGTAGAATATACTTGAAATTTATTATTTTTATGCTATAATAGAAAATACAGCATAAGCATATTAACAATGATAAGGAGGGGGCTAACCCTATGTCTGAATTAATCAATTCCCTTCACAGCAGTGAAGCCAATCCCATTTTTCTGATCTCGTTCTATACCATGGCATTCCTGTTTGGTATATGCGTCGGCAGCTTTCTGAATGTTGTCATTCTCAGGCTTCCCCGACACGAATCACTTATCAAGCGGTCATCTCACTGTATGACCTGTGGAGCGAAGATCCGCGCCTGTGACCTGATACCGGTTTTCAGCTGGCTGATGCTCAGGGGCAAGTGCCACAGCTGCGGCGAGAAGATCTCCCCGCGCTACCCGATAGTCGAGTCGCTGAACGGTATTCTCTATGTACTCACATTCTTTGTGCTGGATCTTAATGCTGACTCCATAATAACCTGCGTTCTTATGTCGCTTCTTATTGTAGTAGCCTTTATGGACTGGGATACGATGGAGATAGATATGATAATCGTTGGCATCATTTTCGTACTCGCAGTTCCCTCGGCGCTCTTTACTGACAGAGCTTCTCTTCTTCACCGCATCATCGGAGCTTTTATCATAAGCGTTCCGTTTTATGTGATCGGTGAGATCAGCAGAGGCTTTATCAAAAAGAAGACCGGTGAGGACTACCGTGCAATTGAACTCGGAGATACTATCCTGATGTTTGCAGCAGGTGCTCTCCTCGGAACAAAAGCTATTATCGTTTCAGCATTGATAGGTATCGTAGTTGCAGCGGTCATCGGACTTATAAATAAGTATGTGACCGGCAATTCAAAATTTGCTTTCGGACCTTTCCTTTCGATTGGCATTGCGATCGGTTCTCTCTGGGGAAACGGCATTGCCGACTGGTACATAAGCCTTCTTAAAGGTCCCGCCCAGCAATAAGGCGAAAAAATATTTACAGGCAGCAGCATTTGACTGCTGCCTGTATTTTTATGCTTATTTGAAATCAGGTGCTGTGTAGATGAAGTAAATGCAATCGTCGCTGTCTGTACCTGTGATCTCAGGGTGAACAAAGAGTCTGTCGGCTGCATTTATCTTAGGTGCCTGAAGTGAATTGATGGCTGCATACTTCCAGCCGGAAGCACCGTCATCAGAAACCTTCTGATCAGGCTTGTAAGTCTTACCTGACTTGTCTGTACCGTTAAGTCTTACAGGACCGTAAGAGTCAACAGCCCACTTATCAACACCATACTGGCTGTTGATATTTACGAGTGACATATTTGCATTTGAAAGTGCAAACGGTGACTGGAAAGCTGTATACTTTTCAGTACCAGTCTCATCGCATGTACCTCTGTAAGTGTACTTGTCATCAGCGTTCTTGTCATTCTTGTAAGTAACTACGCTGAGTGAGAAGAGGTCAGACGAGAAGTTAACAGCTGTCTTGTCAACAGGCTCGAGAGCTGCATAGTAATCGTCAGAGGTATCGTCGTCGAAGTCAAAGCCCTTGAGCTTATTCACATCAGTACCAGAAACCTTATCCTTCTTGTCGATAGTCTGCATCTGAGCATAACCGGGAGCAATGTAGAAAGCATAGTTTTCATAGTACACATCATTGATTATTGAAGCTCCGTTTACCTTAGTCGTGAGCTTAGCGTTTACACGGCCGGGAATAGGACTGGGATCGCCCTTCTCATACTCAACATCACCTATCTTAGTATCCTTGTCTAAGTAGTTGGTGTAAGTATAGCCGGCAGTGAAATCGTAAATATACTCCGTGATCTTACCGCCGTTAGCATTGTCGATCTTGAGCATTCTTACCTTACCGGTAAGAGGCTTTACATCCTGTGCAAGGCTTGGCTCAGTACGGTTTGAATAATGGTTGTCAAGGAAATTTACAACAGCAGCCTGTTCTTTGGTCAATGATGAGCCAGAAGAACCGAATGTTGTTACGCCAAACTTCTTGGCAAGTTCATCTTCACTGTACTTTGTAAGGTTGTTGCCACTATTGTCTGTAAGACCGCCAACACAAACCTCTACACATTCTGCATATCTGAGAGATGATTCAAGATAGCTTTTAACGTTGTCGACCGCCGCAGCGTTTGCCTCCTGAATGGAGGCACGCTTTGAAATTTTGTTCAGCGGTGTGATGACCTGCATAACAGCAGCCATCAGTATTCCGAATATTGCCATTACAACGATCAGTTCAACGAGAGTGAAGCCCTTGAGTTTAGTTTTCTTATCCAAAACGGCTCCCTCCTTTATTCAGTAGTTGTTGTCGTTTCGCTTGTAGTAGCGGAAGATGGATCTGACGGAATAGGCTTTGTAACTATGATATAGTTGAAGTCATAGTCACCGTTTGAAGCAGTGGGGTTAGTCGGATCGATTATCACCTTTGAAAGTCCCTCGGTATTTGTAGTGACCTCATTTGTGAGGCTCTCGTTTACATAGCAGAGAGTACCTTCGATCGGGATATATCCTGTAAGCCACTCGCCGTCGGTATTTGTCTGGAGCTGAGACTTATTAGCAACTTTGATAACGTGCTTATCATTAGCCATATAAGTCTTTTTGGTATTCTGCATTTCGGCAACAGGGCCGTTTACAGCAACCTTTTTATTGAGTTTGTTAGCTTCACGGGAGTTTTTCTCGACAGAATTGCCGAGCATAACAAGTATCAGAGCAAACATTGCAAATATCGCAAGTGATACTATGATCTCAACGAGAGTCATACCTTTCAGCTTTTTATTCAGCTTTTTCATCGAGATCCCCCCTTATTTTGAATATGCTACGTACTCAACTGCATCGTACTTGTGGAGGCCTTCAGCGTCATTAATGCCGCCGTCGGCACCGCCGCCGCCGCCTGCAGGAGCATCATAGAGCAGGAACCAGTCGTTCTGTGAAACCTCAGTAACATTCAGAGCATTGAGCATTCCGATGAAAGCAACACGAGGTGAAACGCCGCCGTTGAGATAAGAGGTATCCTTGAGCTTGCTGAGAGGCATACCATCGTAGTAGATCTTATCCTCAAGAGCTGCCCAATCCTTTTCAGCAGCAACGTCAATTGTCAGAGTCTCGGCACCCTTTACATATCCAACGACCATAGCGCCGTTTCTCATAGTAAGTCTTGAACCATCAGCTGCATAGACCATAGTTCTGAGAGGTTCAAGTGTAGGAATGTCGTCATTCTTCTGACCATAAGAGTTAATTATCTTGCTCAGCGTTGCTGTATCTCGCTTGCTGACGATATTCAGCTTGCCGCCCTCTGCAGTTAATGTATCTGTAATGTACTTGGAAGAAATACCCTCGAGTACATTATTGGTCTGGAGTCCGACATGGCCCTTGAGATAGATGTTTACATTGCCCTTTCCTGCATTTGTCACATCATCGACCATAATATCAGAATCATTATAGAATGATACACCGTTAACGGTTACATCTGAATTTGTCTTTGTATCGTGATACTGGAAAGGTACGCCATTTACTGTACCATCAAGAGTCAGCCATACATCGCCTGTTGCAGGAGCAACAACCTTTATCTTTGCGCCGTTATAGCCGCCGACAAGTGTTGTATTTCCTGTAATGACCTTTCTTCCGTCTTCAGGATCTGTCGGAAGAGTATTGAAGTCCTTGATTGTCTTTTCGTTAGTCTTATAAGTGCCATCAGGCTGGAGTTCATTAACAATATACTTCTGATCAACAGCATCACCGGTACCGTATACTTCGCCTTCGTAACCGATGTTATTCTTATTGGTTGCACCGAAGTTAAATCCGCTCATCCAGTCATAAACTGTCTTAACAAGTCTTGAACCTGCAAGATCCTTGTCGAAGTCATAGTTACTTGTGACATTGCCGTCATATACGAAGTAAGCGTGACCTGAACCTGAGTCAGACTCATCAATTTCAATGAATGAATTATTATCTGATTCAGTCTTGCCGTCCTTTTCAGTCTCATTACAGAAGAAATCAACATTTTTGAGACGAATGTAGATGTCTGTATCTACCGGAGGCTTAACAACGACCTTATCAGTAAATTTACCGGTAAGTGTGCAGCTTGAAGTTACAGTTAAACCGCCTGAAACAGCGTTATAGGTATTGCTCGGATCCTCAATAGCAGCTACGTCAGCAGCCGGAATGTCAGCATACTCAACAATATGGTCTGCAACACCCTTTACATTGAGGAATCGCTCAGCACCGATGAGCACATCTCTTGTTGCATACAGGGGATATACTCTCTTATCGTGTGCGTCCTTATAAACAGAGATATCTTCTCTCTTAGTATCAAGACCGGTATAAGGCACAAAAGCATCAGAGTAGGTATTTGCTACTTCTTCAGCTACTTCTTCATCTGTACCCTTCTTGAAATATCTGACTTCTTCCCTACTATCAGCGGGATTATTATAAGCATGGAATATCTCAGTATAATACTTAGCATCAACTGTCTTATTGCCAAAGTCACGTCCAGTTACGCCATATTCTGCCTGAGCTGCAGCAAGAGCTGAAGGGCTCATATATACTAAACAATCAGGCTCTGTAGCACCGCCCCAATCAGCATGATAAATACCTACATGATCACACAGAACACAAGTTACAGTTCGCTTTTCATATTCTGCCTCGTTTAATGTAGCAACTTTACCGCCTGACTTAACTATCTTCGTATCAGAAGATGAACCGCAGTAAACCTTACCATTAACATGGAACTTTTCGCTTGATGTCAGTAACTGACCGCCGACAACGATGTCTCCGCCGACATTAACATCAGAATTTCCAGTGATCGTAAGATCACCGTCAACTACCAGATCGCCTTCAATATTGAGGGCTCCTGAATTGATCTCAAGGTCGCCGTTGCAGTAAATGCTGCCACAGACACTTGAATAGCTTGACGTCTTTTCAGCAACTGCCTTTGTCCACTTTAAAAGCTTAGGACCCTTTGATGTAACGAACTTATTCTTAGCGCCCTTATCCATAAGGTAAAGATCACCGTAGATATTTCTCTCGTTTGCAGTTGAAGTATCGTCAATGTAACCCATAAAGATATTCAGAGGAAGATCTTTATGGCCAAGTGTCATATCGGTGCCGCCGTGTGCTTTGATAGTACCGTCAATGTAGAGATAAGGCATTGACATAAAGTCATAACCCTTATCTGCGAGGTATTCATCGAGCTTATCTGTTCCGCGGAGACTTAACATATTAGCATTCTGATCAAGTATAAGGTCTCCCCAGATCTCGGCACCATTATTCATAATGCCATTATCCTGGTATGTGTAAACTACACCTACGGCTGTTTTTGTTTCAAAATCGCCGTTTACTACCCAGGGGGCTTCATAGAATGAAGCGTTCTTTACAGAATATTCCTTGTGTGTGAGGTACTTCTTGTCTTTAAGGCTTACAAAATAACCGGGATCCTTGTAGCTCTTTTTTGTACCGTCAGCATTCTGGGTGCCCCAGTAGTAGTACAGAAGTGAGTGCTCAGGATCGCTGAGGTTATTCCACTTGTATGTCTTGCCGCCAGCACCTTCCCACTGTCCCATACCGATGTAAGTACCGCCGAAGCCTAAAACCTTCTGTACAGCTGTCATATCGCCGTAAGTAAGGAACGCAGCTCCGCCTGTATTCTCACTTGTAGGATTTGAAGGAGGATCCTGTAAGATCTTTGAAGTTATGGAAGTTGTTTCGCCGCCGATAGTAACATCTGCGTTGATCGAGAAGAGGTTTCTCTCTACCCACTTGCCCTTTTCAGAGTCATAGAGTACCTTCTTACCAACATTCTCAATAGTTGCATTCTCGATGTAACCCATTGAAGGATCGTTTACGTCAACAAGAATGTCCATCTTCTGTCCCTTGTTCTTAAGAGCACGGACAGACTTTGAAAACTCCTTGTCGGTTCCTATTGCTGCAAGGATACTGTCGATAGCAGTTCTTGCAGTATAGGACGACTGTGACGATGAATATGTTTTACGAGAACGCTTGTTTGCAGCTGCTGCCATAGCAAGTGCGCACGTCATAAAGATAATCATGATCGAGAGCACCGAAACAACTGTCAGAAGGACTGAGCCCTTCAGTTTTCTGTGTTTCTCAGTTTTCATCTTTTCTACCGCCTTTCAAGTTATGGGTGTTTCTCAATAACCGAAGCGAATTATGCGGATCATTCAAGGTTTTCAAGGTTAGGCTGTGGTAATTCGTAAACTGAATAGATTGAGATAACGAGTTTCATTTCTACTTCGTCCTCAGGCATAATAGGTCTATATTCTGTCTCTTCGCCTTCACTGAAGGTAGGCATCTGAACAGGATTGCCCTCAGCATCTGTTGCAGGCTGCTCTTCCTTTGTAGCATCTTCTTCAGAATTAACAGCAGAGAAATCAACAGAGTTGATTATGATCGTCTTGTCCTGCTTCTCAATAGCATCCATGAGCTTCCAGAGATCTTCCTTTTTGCCCTTGGCAGTTATACCGTACTGAGTCTGGAGAACATTGCCGGGCTCTCTTTCAGAAAGCTGTGCGCCCTCTGCCTTAGCCGCATCAATGTCAGCCTGATACTTGCCATTGATATCTGCGAATTCACGAAGACCTGATCCTACATCTGAGCCTCTCTCTATATAATAGTAGCCTATTGTTGACTCTGACATATCACCAACAGCAAGATCAAGTACTCTGATGTTATTTTCTACTGCGAAGTGCTGCATAAATCTATCCAGCTTCACAGGATTGTTAACATCTTCGATCGGTACAAAGTGCTTTGTAACCTCTTTTGTTTCTTTAACGATATTGCCGATGCCTTCCTTAAGAGGTTCGATCTGGCTTATCTTCTGCTTGTATTCTCTTTCAGTCTTCTCTAAATCTTCAAGAGTAGCTTTATTAGATTTTATATCCTCGTTCTTTGGCTTGATAAGCATAAAATATCCTGCAAGAAGTATTGCAATAGCAAGTACTATTCCGAGTATTACTTTATCTCTGTAATTGAGTTTCATCTTTATCCCTCTCCTCCATTATTCAGCAGCCTGTGTCTCAGTCTCGGTCTGTTCGGGTGTTTCTTCCACAGGTACATAAGCGCTCTTTCTTCCGTTCATCTTGACATTGACACCGAAAGTAACTCTGTCCTTTACATCCTCAGGAGACTTACCCTCACCGGGCTCGGTTTCTTCAACCTTATATCCGGCATAAGTTGCGCTGCCGAAAATAGGATTATTCTTCGAATCCTTCTTGGCAAGAACGCTCATAACATATTCTGACGGGAATTCCTGGATCATCTTCTTGAGCTTTTCATCATCCTTCTGATTCTCAGACTGAGAAACAATGCTGAATGAAAGCTCGCCGTTGCTGAATCCGCTGTATGTAGTATAAGCGTCTACATCAAACTTCTTTGCTGCTTCATTTGTAAGCGAATCAATTGCTTCAAACTTTTCACCGTTGATAACAGGCTGTGAAAGGAAAGCTGTATATGAGTTGTTCATCTTTTCCTGATAGATGTTGACCTGATCTCTTATACCAAGGAGCTTTTCCTGGAGCTGGAGCTTCTTTGCTGTTTCAGGGCTCTCATTGAAATCTCTTGTGCTCGTGATATCCTTTTCAATGCCCTTGTTCTTTACGAAGCGAGCGAGGTAGATACCGCCTGCGATAAGAACTGCAAGACCAACTGCACCGATGAAGATGAGGTTTCCTGCACTGTCATCCTTGATCTTGTTCTTAACAGCAGTACCGAGGTCAGTTTCGAGGAGGTTGATCTTTTCAAAGTCCTTATTTCTCTTGAACATAGCACCGATAGCGTTAGCATAGAGTGAGAATTCAAGATTTTCGTGACCGTGGATCTGCGGAGGAACGTTGATAAGGCTGGTCTTGAGGTCGAGCTTTTCAAGTTCGTCAGTAAGTCTAACATAATCGTGAGTATCACCGTAGAAGATAACGTTCTCGATGGTCTCACCTGTGTTACGGCTTCTGTGGAACTGGAGCATACGGAAGATATTCTCGTTTACTGCTTCAAAAACGTAGTCGTCGGAATAACCGTAGTCGGCAGGGTCGATAGAAGCGAAACGCGAGAATGAAAGCTGTCCCTGCTCATAGAGGTTGAGTGAAATGAAGTTGTTGTCGATCTGAACTGCAAGGAGAGGCATCTTCGATCTGATCTTTGTATCAGCGAGAAGAACCTTTGTGATACAGTTACAGCCGATCATAACTGACTTGAGTGAGATGCCGAGAAGCTTGAACACTTCTCTGTAACTATTGATGATCTCGTTGGGACAAGCAGTAGCGAGGATCTTGTAAGCGGGCTCAGCACTGTCCTCTGTTCTGTCAGCCTCACCTACTACGACGTAGGATACGGCGTATGTATCATCGAGGTTGAGCTCAGCCTGCATCTGCTGTCTAACAGTTTTCTGAAGCTCCTGCGGCTTGCCCTTTACTACTGTCATTTCCTTGAAGATTGTGAGGTTGGAGGAGATCGAAACGATCGCCTCCTTGTCGGGCATCTTATTTCTCTTAAGAACGCCGTTTATGAGTGTTGCAACGTTGGGAACGTCCTTAACGTGACCGTTTACGATGAGGCTTTCCTCAACGTTAAGGGTAGCAGCTGAACTGATTCTTATCTTGCCGTTGCTCTCTGTTCCTTTAACAACGCGTATATTTCTATCGGTAATATCAAATGAAAGCATTTATTCTTTCCACCTTTCCGTTTTATTCGTTCTCGATACTCTCGAAAGAGCCATAGAGTGCGGGGTAAATACCACATACGACCAGAGCGATGATAACGCCCATGAAGATGATGAGCATAGGCTCGATCATACCTACGAGTCGCTGTACTGCTGATTCTGATTCTTCTTCGTAGTAGTCAGATGTTTTCTCAAGAATTGAGTCAAGAGCACCTGCTTCTTCACCAACGTAGATTACTGAGCAGAACATAGGCTCGAAGATCTCTGTTCTTGTTATAGCAGCCGAGAGGCTTTCACCCTGTTTAACCTCGTCAACAACATCTACGAACTTTTCGTCGATATAGCTGTTTCCGAGGATCGAAGACGATCTTTCAAGACATTCTACCATCGGGATACCGCTTGAGTAGAGTGATGAAAGAGTACGCGCAAAACGTCCGGTGTAGATCTTTGTGATAAGGGGACCGATGCCGGGGCCTTTGATGAGGAACCTGTCAAACTTGAGTCTGAGATTAGGAACCTTGAGTGCGTATCTTATACCGAAGAATGCTGCGATCACGAGTATGATAAGTATGTACCACTTTGTCTTGAGGAAGTCACTGATAGCAGCCATGCCCTTTGTAAGTGCAGGCATCTTCGAGGGATCATCATACATTCCGATGAATGTAGGCATAATAAACGTAAAGAGGAAGATAACGATAACGATACAGAGGACAAGAAGTATGATAGGATAGATCATAGCGCCCTTGATCGTATTGTTGAGCTTGTTTTCCTTGTTGTAGTGATCCGACATACGCTGCATGATAACATCAAGCGAACCGCTCGACTCACCTGCGCCGACCATTGAGATAAGGAACTCAGGGAAAGCACTGTCGTGGGCTTCCAGAGCTGCTGAGAAAGAGTCACCCTTCTGTACGCTCTCGTAGATGTCCTGCCAGATAGCTCTTGCCTTTTCGTTTTCCTGTTCTTTGGTCAGGATGTCGATAGATTTTACAAGCGTAAGACCTGAGGTAAGCATAGCTGCGAGCTGTCGGCAGCAGAATGCAAGTTCTTTGGTCTTGAACTTGTATAAGGATTTTGAATTGTCTGAATCGCTTTCCTTGTAATCAGTAACGTACAAGCCTTTTTCCTTTACTCTTTTAAGGAAATCCTGCTCGTTTTCCGCATTGATAACGCCCTTGACCTGTTTATTTTTAGCGTCCTGGGCTACATAGGCAAAACTCTTCATATAACCACCTCCATAAATTATTGCATTTCTGAGCAAATTTACTACTGTCTTAATATTACAATTATAACATTTTGAACGTAATTTTTCAATCGCTTTTTTGACTTAAATAATCAACCGTTTTTTATCAATATTCACCAACTAATATACCAGGTGTAATATTATAAGTCCTGACCGCCGAAAATTCTACAAAAAACAATCTCAAGACAGCACAAATGGAGCATTGATCTCCCAATGCTTCAGATTGTTAAACTTACACAAATATTATACCACACGTTTCATCTAATTGCAACTTATAACCGTATATTTTTCTGAATTTTTTATAATATTGTGAACTACGGCAAGGTGGATATCCCGAATTTAGTCATTTTGACTGTTGAAAGTATTGATTTGTTCACCTCTTCCGCGTTATCTGCGCCGTTTTGATAGCAAAACTATCAAAAATACAGTCAGATTTGTGAGATTTCTGACCATTGGTCACACTTTTTGCCGTTTTTTCGCGTTTATCCTGACTGTAATCTCTTCCGCCTTCACATTCTGCTCCGTCTATACTATTATAATATGCACAAAGCGGCGCAGGACATTCCCACGCCGCCCGGCTCATATAAGTTTTATTCCGAAACGCTTCAGCCAGCAGTCCAGCTGAATGAAAAATGCTATCGTCTGCGGAAGGTTCATAAGCTGCCCGTACCACTGCACGCTATCCTCGTGCCGCAGCAGTTTTTCGAGCTCTTCCCGGCGGACCAGCTCCGTCAGAGGTGTGTCCTCGCTGAGTATCTTATGCAGCCGCTCCGTGACCGCCGCAAGGAACGCCGGATTGTGCGTTTTCGGGTAAGGGCTCTTCTTGCGCCACAGCACCTTATCCGGCAGCCACTCCTTCATCGCCTCGCGCAGCAAGCCCTTTTCGCGTCCCTGCCAGTCCTTGTACTCCCACTTCACATTGTACATATATTCCGCTATCCGGTAATCGCAGAACGGCACCCGGACTTCCAGTCCGCTGTACATCGACATTCTGTCCTTGCGGTCGAGAAGAGTCTGCATAAACCAGTCAAAATTCAGCTGCGTCATCTCGCGCATACGGCTGTCTACCTCGCTGTCGGACGGCAGCTTTTCCGCACTGTCAGCCGTTTTTCTGTACGCACTGTATACATATTCCTCCGCATTTATGAGTTTTGCATAATGCTCTGTCAGGAAGCGTTTCCGATAAGCCGTGCTCTGCGCCCACGGAAAGCCGTCCGTCATACGAATATCCTTATCCCTGTACCACGGATAGCCGCCGAATATCTCGTCCGCACACTCGCCGGAGAGGGCTACCGTGCCGTAATTCTTTATCTCGCGGCAGAAAAGCAGCAGCGAAGCGTCCACATCAGCCATTCCCGGCAGTCCCCTTGCCTCGACCGCTTCATCAAGAGCCGCGACCAGCTCCGGAGTATCAATGACGGTCCAGTGGTGCTCTGTTCCGAGGTATTCCGCCATACACCGGATATATTCCGGATCGCTGTCGGGCTGAAAATGGCTCTTCTGAAAGTATTTGTCGTTGCCGCGGTAATCTACGGAAAAGGTGTGCAGCACCTCGCCGCGCTTCTTCATCTCAGCCGCCGCAACTGACGAAATAAGGCTCGAATCGAGTCCGCCCGAGAGGAAGGTACAGAGCGGCACGTCCGAAACGAGCTGCCGGCGTATCGAGTCAAGAACGAGCTCCCGGACGTGCTCGGCAGTCTGCTCAAAGGTCTCGTTCAGCTCATACGCACGGAGCCTCCAGTATTGCCGCAGACGCAGTCCGTCAGCCGAATAATAGCCGCAGTGACCGGCTTTGACCTCCTCAACACCGCGTATGACTCCGCAGCCCGGAGTACGTCCCGGAGCCATAAGCAGAAGCTCCGCTGCACCGTTTTCGTCTATCTCGTGCGGAACGTCGGGGTGCTCAAGCAGCGCCGGAAGCTCTGATGCGAATATCAGCTTGTCTTTGCAAAGCGCGTAGAACAGCGGTTTTACGCCTATCCTGTCCCGTGCAAGAAAGACTCTGTGCGCGTCCTGCTCATATATGGCAAAGGCGAATATGCCGTTCAAGCGGTCAACACACTTCTCGCCCCATTTCACATAGCTCTTCAGCACGACCTCCGTGTCCGAGCGCGTACAGAAGCCGTATTCGTCCTCAAGCTCACCGCGGAGCTCGTCGGAGTTATAGAGCTCGCCGTTGTAAACGATGATGTAGCTGCCCTTTTCGCAGGAAAACGTCATCGGCTGTCTGCCGCCGCTTACGTCGATGACAGCGAGGCGGGTGTGTATCATCGCCGCCTCCTCGGTGAGTATTATCCCCCTCTGGTCGGGACCTCTCCGCAGCAGAGCTCTCTGCATACGCTCGTAGATCTTCATATCAGCCCGCATATCCTCGGCAAAGCTGATCGCACCTGCTATTCCGCACATAATCCACTCCGCCGCTTTCCGGCATACGGCACGCCGAATTTTTCACACTATAATATATGCGGCGAGGTGCCGGAAAGATACAAAAAAGTCATAGCCGCCTGACAAAATCAGGCAGAGCTATGACTTTTTATCGCAGTATCAGCCGTTTACAGGTAGTTTCTCACCATATCGAGGAACGGGCTGCTGAATATCAGCGAAAGTGTGTAGCATATCTGGAGCAAGAATGAGAGTGCGGCAAGGGGAGTCATCATAGCAAGCGAAAAACCGCGTCTCGTCTGTGCCGGAGTGGTTGCCGGGAGCCTGTCCTTCGAGGCAAATACCAGCAGAAAGACCAGTCCGATCATCGCAAGAACTATGAATATCTCGTTAAAGATTATAAGTGCGTATCCCGTAAGATCAAGCCCTGAAGCGAGCGAGCTGTACGAATTCACACAGGCGTGAACTATCATAGCCGGTATCAGTGAACCGTGCTTGAGAGTGATATGCGCGAGGAAAATTCCCATAGAGAAAGCAAGCAGGAACTGCGGGATATTTGCGTGAGCGAGTCCGAAAAGAGCAGCCGAGAAGAATATGCCGAAGCGCTGGCTCGCCTTTGAAAACGATTTCAATATCATTCCGCGGAAGAATATCTCCTCTGTGACCGGTGCGATAATGCAGGTATACAGGAGCATTACCAGCTTTCCGATATTGGAGACAGCCATTCCATTGGTCTTTATGACATCGGTGGTGTAACCGTATTTCGTGAATATATTCTCTATCATCGCAGTAACGATCGTAGCGGTAAACAGCAGGAATAATCCGATAAAGCAGTACTGAACTGCCTTGCCGAAGCTGAAATCCCTTGTCTTTATGAGCTCTGAGGACTTTGTTCCGTTCAGCTTCATACCGATAGAAGCGAAACCGACGTTCGTAGTCATGTATACCAGCATCATCAGTCCGGCAAGTATCGACGAAGCCCTAACATATTCATTAATGAGGTTTATATCAGTGTCCGGATTTATCCTTTTTATAATGAACATTATTACGGCAAGGAGAGCAGAAGCGAGGTAGTCGCTTATTATGAAATGCGCCAGCATACAGCCTCCGCCGACAGCGTAGCAGCGTTTCAGCCGCTTGCGCTCCTCACGGTCGGGATCGAGCGGCACAACACAGCCGGGCTCTGCAACACGCGGAAGTATCTTGGTATAGTCGTCACGCGACTCGTGGTATTCGGTGGGGTTTGAAAAGGGATCCTTTCTCCGCGGCATAGCGTCGATCGCGTTCAGTTTTTCCTGCTCCTCAAGCTGCCGTGAGAGCCGGTATATCTCATGGTTGAGCTCCGCGATCTCAGCGCGGTACTGCTCCGGACTTATATTCTCGGACATAAGCCGCCTCCTTTATATCAACTGTCTGTTTTTCCATAATATATCTATTTTATCATATTTATCGCCTTTTGTAAAGCCCCGCGGAGCTTTATTGCCATACTTTTTTCTTCAAGGGTATAGACAAATTAAGGAAAATGTGTTATAATATTTGTGAACCATCACAGCCGTTAGCAGCGGCTTTTAATATGCCGAAGGGCAAGAAAGGAAATAGTATGCTTCACGAGAAATCATGCGGAGCTATCGTCTACCGCAAATTTCACGGGAATACAGAGATACTGCTGATAAAACATATCAACAGCGGTCACTGGTCTTTCCCGAAGGGACACGTTGAAGCCGGTGAAACCGAGGTCGAGACTGCTCGCCGCGAAATTATGGAGGAGACCTCTATTGATGTCATCATAGATCCCACATTCCGCGAGACAGTGACCTATTCCCCGAAAAAAGATACGATCAAGGTCGTAGTTTACTTCCTCGCCAAAGCCAAAAACGTTGATTTTGTGCCGCAGGAGGACGAGATCGCAGATATCAGGTGGGTGGATATCTCACACGCCTCAAATATCCTCTCTTACGAAAACGACAGAACTATCGTATCAAAAGCTAAAACTGCCATTAAAGAGGCTCATTGACAGATCTTTCACCGGATCGCCGCAGGATTTTTCCCTCTGCGGCTTTTCTTTTTATATGTGATTAGCACTCTCACATCGAGAGTGCTAATTTTCAAAAAGCTGTCACATATCTTTGATATTCCTGTCATATTCCGGCTGTAATATGTAGACAATGAAACGAAAGGAAGCGGTTCCGATGGAAAAAGTATAATCCGCATACAAACGCATAGAATAATCGTAGAATAACTTTTTGGAGGTATGAATTATGTATGGACTTACACCATTTGGAAGAAACAGATATGACCTGTTCAGCATCTTCAATGACTTCGACAAGGACTTCTTCGGAGACACTATGCCGATGAACACCTGCCGCACCGACATCAGGGACGAAGGCGAAAAATACGTTATGGAGTCAGAGCTCCCCGGTTTCGAGAAGGAAGACATCAAACTTGATATAAACGGCTCTTATCTCGTGATTTCAGCCGAACACAATTCAGAAAACGACCAGAAGGACGACAACGGCAAGTATATCCGCCGTGAACGCTCCTTCGGCTCATATAAGAGGAGCTTCGATATCTCGGACGTCAATGCCGATAATATCAGTGCCGAATACAAAAACGGCGTCCTCTGCATAGATCTTCCGAAAAAGAAGCCGGAAGAACCCGTTGCAAAACGGTTGGAGATCAAATAAATTCAAACAAGTCTGCCACAATGATAAAAGCGGCTGTCCTCACGGGGGCAGCCGCTCTTTTTCATATGGACGCATAAATAAAGGGCGGATATTATCCGCCTTTACATCACTATATCTTCAAACTTGCCGCGGATAGCCTTTACGAGCTCAGCCGGCGAAAGATGTATTTGCATACCTATCCTGCCGCCGCTTATGTAGAACTTTTCCAGCGACTCGGCTGTCTTATGCACGACCGTCATAAACTGCTTCTTCATTCCTATCGGCGTACAGCCGCCGCGAACGTATCCCGTCACCTTGGTGATGTCCTTGACGTGAAGCAGCTCCACTGACTTCTCCCCGACGCTCTTCGCTGCCTTTTTCAGGTCGAGCTCCAGCGCTACGGGCAGCAGAAAACAGTAATAGTCCCCGGACTTTCCGTGTGCAACGAGAGTCTTGAAGGTCTCATCGAGCGGCTGTCCGAGCTGCTCTGCCGTATGTATGCCGTCAATGAACTCATCGCACTCATAGGTCTGAACGGTGTAGTCTATCTTGTTCTTTTCAAGAAAACGCATAGCGTTGGTCTTTGCTTCTTTAGCCATTTTCTGATCTGTCCTTCTGTGAATTTGCCTTGCTGTAAACACAGCCGCAGTAGTTCTGGCGGTAGAGCCCGTACTGCCGCGACAGCTCTATCGAGCGCTTGTAGCCCTCGTGCTTCTTGAAGTCGGAAAAGAGGTAGTCCACTCCGCTCTCGTCTGCTATCCTTGCACCGCACTCGTTTATGAACTGGCAGTCCTTATGCGGACTTATTGTGAGTGTCGTGGTGAACAGCTCACAGCCGAGCTCCTTCGCCTTAGCAGCTGCCATTCTCAGGCGCAGCTCTATGCACCGCTGACAGCGCTCGCCTCTCTCCGGCAGCTCCTCGAGCCCCTTTGCAAGCTCGAAAAACGGCTTCGGATCGTACTCCTCCTCGATGACCTCTATGTCCAGTCCCATTTCGCGCACAAGGCGTTTCAGCTCGCTCAGGCGGAAGTCGAACTCCTCCTCCGGAGCTATATTCGGATTGCAGAAATAAAGCGTTATCCGGAAATGGCTGTGCAGAAACTTGAGGGTGTGGCTGCTGCACGGAGCACAGCAGGCGTGGAGCAGCAGAGTCGGCTTTTCGCCGGCAGATTCAAGCTCTGCGAGCCTGTCGTCCAGCATTTTTCCGTAGTTTACCTTAGGCATTACTTGTCCTCGAGGTTTTTCAGCGCCTTGAGCTCCTCGCGGTTGACCTTTATCTCAACGTCCTTGAGCAGCTTTACCTCGCTCCTGTCGAGAGTTGCCGGCACCTCAGACTTGTCAGTCTTTACGCGGAGCTTGCCGGTTATAAGGTTTACTTCCTCAACTCTTCCGCGGTCGCCGTCGGGAGTCACAACGATAGCGCCTACCTTCGGGGTTATCTTCAGCAGAGCCTCATAGGCGTTCTGCTCATTTTTCAAACAGCACATAAGTCTGCCGCAGGTTCCGGAGATCTTGGTGGGATTGAGGGAGAGTCCCTGTTCCTTTGCCATTTTTATAGAAACGGGCTGAAAGTCGCCCATATAGCCCTTACAGCAGAACTCACGTCCACAGATGCCGAGTCCGCCGAGTATCTTAGCCTCGTCGCGGACGCCGATCTGTCTCAGCTCGATACGAGTCCTGAATACAGCTGCGAGGTCCTTTACGAGCTCGCGGAAGTCAACGCGATTCTCAGCGGTGAAGTAGAAGAGCAGCTTGTTGTTGTCGAAGGTACACTCGACCTCGACGAGGTTCATCTTGAGACCTCTTGCGGCTATCTTCTCCTCGCATATGCGGAAAGCGTCCTTCTCGCGGAGCTTGTTCTTCTCAACTACCTTCATATCGGCAGGAGTTGCGAGTCTTATAATGGGCTTGAGGGGCGAAGCGATCTGGTTGTCCTCTATCTGCCTGTTGGCGATGACTATCTCACCGCACTCCACTCCCCTGACAGTCTCGACGATAGCGTGATCGCCGACGTTCGCCTTTATATCTCCGGGGGAGAAGTAATATATCTTACCTACGCTCTTGAAGCGTACTCCAACTATCTCTTTCATAGTATTCTCCATTCTGTACGGGAAACGCTCCCGCTGTATGATCGGCTTCAGCCGGTTATCTCCGTGATCTCAGCGCACAGAGCCG
>ODAI011623773.1_pt1 | contig 23872 bp, 25 predicted proteins | sample 1539321 | NCBI WGS metagenome assembly ODAI01 (sample SAMN02144231, study PRJEB22623) | gut metagenome | biome: sheep rumen | host: Ovis aries | place: New Zealand | reverse complement strand
TTCATTCGGGGAACCCCTCATTCTGTTCAAACTCACACAAAAAATGTCAATTGCAAATTGCATCTGTTACTAATATCAATGCTATACAATTTGTATAGTGTTATCTAACGAATACAGTTGCACTTCGAAATTGAACTTACGTACATCCAAACATACCTCACCCCACCGCAATTCGACGACCTGATTATAGAATCGGACGGCGAACTACTTACAGGTCTGCATTTTGCAAATGACAATTACACTCCAAAAACCGAAAACATTTCCGAAAATAATTTGCCAATTTTTGACGAAACACGCCGTTGGCTCGACGAATATTTCAGTGGGAAACAACCAAATTTTCTACCGAAATTCCGCATTGAAAACGCCACAAATTTTCGTCAAAAAGTTTTAGAAATTTTGCTCAAAATTCCATACGGCACTACTGTTACATACGGACAAATCGCCGCACAAATTTCACAAAAAATGTCCGCACAAGCCGTTGGCGGCGCAGTTGGTTGGAATCCAATTTGCATCATAATACCGTGCCACAGAGTGATAGGTGCAGACGGCAAAATGGTTGGGTATGGCGGCGGGATGAAGAATAAAATTGCGTTGTTGGAATTGGAAAAAAATTGATAGATTTGCAAAATATAATTATATTTGCATCAAAATTATAATATGATGATTACAACGTTATCAACCTCCAAAGTAATCGACCGCACATTTTCGACGGGCGACTTGCCGATTTTGGTTACTTGCAACGACCAAAAGCAATACATTTGTAAATATATGCGGGCAGATTCGGTGTCAGCGTACAAATTGACGAGCGAATTGATTGGTTCAATTTTGGCAAAATATTGGAATTTGAACACACCTGAAATTGTGTTTGTAAAGATTTTGCCCGAACATACCAAACCATTTGCAATTCAATACAATCACAGCGCGGAAGCAATTGGTTATCAAAAAATTAACAACGCAATTGATATTGCAAATTATATAAATGACGACATCAAACAATCCCAAAAATTGTTTACGCAATTGTTGAAAATTGCATTGTTTGATTTTTGGATTGCCAACGAAGACCGCACTTGCAACAATGCAAATATGTTGTACGTTGACCGCGACGAAAAACTTATTTCAATCGACTACGGCGGCATATTCAATACAAATTCGTATCAAACCAAATTGTGTCAATTATCATCCTTTGACTCAATAATTTACGCCGACATATTCAAACATTTGGAAACAAATTCAGATTTTCAAAATATAGTTGAAAAATCAAAAAAATATTACGATATTTGCATCAACAAAAGCCGCAAAATATTTACAGATTTGGAAACATTGCAAATCCCAAAATCGTGGAATATTACTGAAAATATATTGCGACAAAAAATCAACGAACTATTTGAAAGGCAATGGATTGACGATTGTTTTTCAAATTATAAAGAAACATTACGTCAAAACTTTTAATACAATGAAACCTCAATTTCAATATAGTTTGGTTTACGGACTTCTGAACCTTGCGACCACCGAAAGGCTCAGCGTAGGCGTTATTTATGTGAATAATGACGAGATAAAATTCAAATATTCGCGAAAAAAAATGGACGCTTTGAAACTGATTATGAACGGCTCAGAGCATAGTTTTTTGTCGCGGATTATCAAGAACTTAGATAATTCGTGCAAAAAAGAATCCCCCTCCTACATCAACTATCTTGCACGCTATTCAAACAACTTAATTCAATTTTCGCCATTGACGACGATAGACCTCGAACCAACGCCCAAAAACTACAAATGGCTATTTGAAACATACGTATATAAAAAGCCTGACAAATAAAACCTTGCGTTTTAATTAAAAAAAACAAAAAATTTCAATAAAAATCAAATAAAATTAATATTGAAAATTGTTTTTTTAAAAAAAACGAATTACTTTTGCAGCGTATTACTAATAATCACAAAGTTAAACTTCAATAAATTCTTAAAAAATGGCAGGAAGACCAAGAAAAAATCCGGTTGATGCAGCCGTAGAGACCCCGAAGAAGGGCGCCGCAGCCAAGGCCACCAAGGCCGCCAAGAATGTGGAAGAACCCAAAGCCAAAAGGCCCTACACAAGAAGGTCCACCAAGCAGGCCATCAAGTTTGAACTCAGCAACGAGCAGGCTCAGAATGCAGATTTCGTATCTGTAGCCGGAGAGTTCAACGATTGGAACAAGGACGCTACTCCCCTGACAAAGACCCTCAACGGATTTGAAGTGGAAGTGGAACTCGAAAAGGGCAAGTCCTATCAATTCCGCTACGTCCTCAACGGAACCACGTGGATCAACGATCCCTACCGCAAGACCGTTGACAATGGTATGGGCGACCAAAACTCGGTCATCGAATTGTAACCGTATCCTGACGGCAATGCAAATGAAAAAAGGGCAAGGTGAAATTCTGATTCATTTTGCCTTTTTTTATAATTTTGCAAACTGAAATAACACAAAAATGCAATTAAAAGCAGAACACCTCCTCAAAATCTACGGCAAGCGCACCGTCGTAAAGGACGTCTCCATCAACGTCTCGCAGGGCGAAATCGTAGGTCTCCTCGGTCCCAACGGAGCGGGCAAGACCACGTCTTTCTATATGATTGTAGGATTGATAAAACCCAACGGCGGCACCATCTACCTCGACGACACCGACATCACAAAACAGGCTATGTACAAGCGCGCGCAACTCGGCGTGGGCTACCTGCCGCAGGAAGCATCGGTATTCCGTCAGCTGAGCGTGGAAGACAACATCCTCTCCGTAATGCAGGTGCGCGGATTCAGCAAGGAATACCAAAAAGAAAAATTGGAAAGCCTTATTTCTGAATTTGGACTCGGACACATACGCAAGAGCCTCGGCATACAACTCTCCGGCGGCGAAAGGCGACGCACCGAGATAGCCCGCGCATTGGCTGTCGATCCCAAATTCATCCTCCTCGACGAACCATTTGCGGGCGTCGATCCTATCGCAGTGGAGGACATTCAGGGCATTGTTGCAACCCTAAAAAACAAAAACATCGGAATCCTAATCACCGACCACAACGTGGACGAGACCCTCGCCATCACCGACCGCGCATACCTCCTCTACGACGGACGAATCCTGCAAGCCGGCACGCCCGAAGACCTCGCCGCCGACCCCGAAGTGCGCCGCGTGTATCTCGGCAAAAACTTTGAACTCCGCCGCCCAAACCGCAACGCGCAAGAGACGACAGATACAGAAAAAATTTCAGAATCAGAACCTGAAACCAACAATACTACCGAAAACGACAACAATACTGACACAGAAAACACATCAGAAAACAACATACAAAATGGAACTCAACCTTAAACGACCGATAGCATTTTTCGACCTCGAAACCACCGGGCTCAATATTTCGAGCGACCGCATCATCGAAATCTGCATCCTGAAAGTGAACCCCGACCACTCGGAGGAGACTTTCACCACGCGCATCAATCCTACAATCCCAATCTCCAAGGAAGCCTCCGAAATCACCGGCATCAAGGACGAGGACGTCAAGGACTGCCCGACATTCAAGCAGATAGCGCACAAACTCGCCAAGATGCTCGAAAACTGCGACATCGCCGGATTCAATTCCAACAAATTCGACATCCCGCTATTGGCGGAAGAATTTCTCCGCGCCGAGGTGGATTTCGATATGAACCGCCGCAAACGCATTGACGTTCAGGTGATTTACCACAAGCAGGAGCAGCGCAACCTTACCACCGCCTACAAATTCTACTGCGGCAAAAATCTCGACGACGCACATTCTGCCGACGCCGACACACGCGCCACATACGAAGTATTGAAGGCACAATTGGACAAGTACGCCGACCTCCAAAACAATGTAGAATTTCTCTCAACGTACTCGTCGTACTCGCAAAACGTCGATTTTGCGGGCAGGATGATTTACAACGAGAACGGCGAAGAAATCTTCAATTTTGGCAAGCACAAAGGCAAGAAAGTTGTAGATGTAATCGGCAAATTGGAGCCGCAATACTACGACTGGATAATGAAAAACGACTTTGCCCTCAATACCAAGCAAGTGCTCACGCAGATAAAACTGCGCATCGCACAAGACAGGATGAACGGCGGAAGATAATTTTTTTTGAAAAAACAAAATTTTTTTTGTAATTTCAAAATTAATCACTAATATTGCAAATAATTATAATTACAATAACCATAAAAAAATAACTAAAATGGCAGAAGAAACAACACAGACCAGCGGCAGCAGCAACACCAAGGTGTACAAAATACTGTGCTACCTCAGCTACCTTTGGTTAATCCCCTACTTCGTTGCTAAAGGCGAAGTACGCGACGAAAACATGGTGCTCAACCTCAAACAGGGCTTCGGATGTCTGTTCATCATAGTAATCGGGCAGATACTCGCACACTTTAGCAACACCATCGGCGCAATCGTGATAATGCTTGGCGGCGTGCTCGCGCTCATCGGCTTCATCAACGTATTGCAAAACAAGGACAAGGAACTCCCAATCCTCGGCAGCTTCTTCACTTCGTCGTTCTCTTTCATCAAGTAAGGAGACTACAAGCAGAGAATCAACAACACTAAGAAACGCCCGCAAATTTTTTTTAACAAGAAAATTGTGGGCGTTTTTGGAAGTGGATGGAACGCGGGCATCTTGCCTGCAACAACAATAAAAATACAACAATTATGGCAGAAGAAACTCAAAACCAAAACCAAGAGCAGAAGAAGGAGGAACTCGACTCCCTGCTCAAAAAAATCCTCTATCAGGGCGTTGCGAAGGCAAGCGAAGCCATCGACTACGTGAGCAAAACCGTGTCGGGACTCGTAGGCGAAAACAAAATCACAAACGAGGAAGGCAAAAACATCGTCAACAACTTCAAGACCAACATCGACTCCAAGGTAAAGGATATGGAGACACGTCTGCGCGAGACCATCAGCAGCGCATTGCAAAACGTCCGCCCCGCATCCAAATCGGAAGTAGAAGAACTCCGCAAGCGTGTGGAAGCCTTGGAAAAAATCGTTGCAGGTCTCGACTAACATTCAGCAATTCAACTAATTACAAAAACAAAAAAGCCGTATGATCACCGAAATTGCAAACATCGGCAACAGGCTTATCGGCGACGCTGCGGGTCTCGTAAAATACACATTCGACAACCTCGCCGACGACCACAAAATCTCCGACAAGGAGAGCAAGTCGATTTTTGAAAACATCAAGAGCAAACTTTTCGACAAGTCGGCTGATATGGAGAGCACCATCAAGGAATTGCTGTACAAATTCTACGAAAAGATGGACTACGCCACACCCGAAGAAGTCGATAAACTAAGGCGGAGAATCGCCATATTGGAAAAACTAACACAAAAATAACAAACTACTAAACGAAAATGCCTTTGAAATCCACAAGCAACAAAGCCTTAGACAGGCTCAACAACGCCGTCAACATCTTGATTAAGTACGGGTTTCAAAGCATCCTCGTAAAGACGGGGCTTGTAACGCGTAAGGTAACGCAGCGCAACTTTCCCGACATAGACCCCTCACTCAACAAATGGCAGCGTATGAGGCTCGCCACGCAGGATCTTGGACCTACGGCGGTAAGGCTCGCGCAATATCTCGCCCTGCGCCCCGACATCCTGCCCGACGAACTTATCTCCGAATTTGCACACCTCGAATTTCCAAAACTCACGATAACGAAAGCCGAAGCCGAAAGCATTTTCGAGAAGTTTACGCACAGAGCCACAGCAAAGACATTCCAATATTTTGACAATCAAAGCACATTGCAAGACGGATTCACTGCCACATTCCGCGCCAAACTTCTCACCGGCGAGGACGTGGCGGTGAAAATCCTTCCGCCTGACACTCAGTCGGTTGTATTGGCGGACATCGCGCTTTTCAAAAGGCTTGCGTCGCTCACGTCGGGCGTATTGGAAAAACTCGGCGTCAACAATCCCGTGGCGTTGATAGAAGATTTTGAGCGCACGATACTCCCCGAACTCGACCTCAGCAAGGAGGCAGACAAGATGCGCCGTTTCACCAAGGCGTACAAGGGCATCAATAGTTTTGTGGTGCCGGAACTTTTTCCGCAATACACGTCCACCAATTCGCTCGTTACATATTATTACAATTCCACAAGCGTAGCAAATGCCAACGAATTTGTGGCATGGGGACTCCAACAGAAGGCTGTCGCCGACAGATTCCTGTCGATATTCATATCGGGAATGTTGGACACGGGACTATTCCTCGCCACGCCGCTCAAAGAAATCATCCGCGTATTGCCCGATGGCAGGATACATTTTGCCGATTATGGCACGGCGGGTCTATTGACCTCCGACCAACGTGTATGGATCAACGACGTGGTGGCGGCACTCTCCACGCGAAATTCGATGGTGCTCGCCGACAGTATGAGAAAATTGTCGTACAATTCGGAAGTTTATGATTTTCAATTGTTTAGAAACGACATCCAGTCGCTCGCCGACAATCTCTACTTTATGGAAAGCACCGATTATTATATGCGCGAATTTGCAATGGGCATTATGCGCATCGCCTACAAACACAAACTCCTGATACCTGCGGAAGTCGTTTCTGCCTTCAACGCCCTCGCAATCGCCGAAAACATCACTCTCTCCATAACGCCGACGAGCCGAATTTCAGAATTTTTCAAGACGTATGGCAACCGTCTCCTGCGCGACCGTATGCAGCCCGACAGGTTCAAGACGTTGTTCAATAAGAATATGACGCAAGTGTCCGACTTCCTGGAAGTGTCGCCATTGGAATTGTCGTTGATACTCAAAAAACTACGTCGCGGCGAATTTGTGGCAAACCTCAGCATCAAGGAATCGCCGACATTTTTCCGACGCATCGACATATCGGTCAATAAGTTATGTTATGTAATCATAATTGCAGTGCTAATAATCTCCGCCACGCTGATAATGGTGTTTGGACAAGATTTGTATATGTTTATGGGCATACCGTTGGCGAGCGGCATTGCCTACGCATTGGCGTTGATAATGACATTGTGGCTGCTGATATACAACGCGCGAACCCGTTATAACTCCGAAAAATAATGAAACTCAATATATATAAGGCGTCGGCGGGCAGCGGCAAGACGCACATCCTCGCCGGCAATTATATCGTGGAATCCTTTAAGCGCGTAGCCCCGATGCGTGCGGGGTCGCCGCTGTACGATGCATTCCGGGACACGATGGCTTTTGCAAGGATTTTGGCGGTAACGTTCACCAACAAGGCGGCAGGCGAAATGAAGGAGCGCATCATCCGCGAACTCGACAAACTCGCCGCCGGCGAAAAGAGCGAATATGTAAAGGACATTTGCAACCGTTACCCTCAATACACGCCCGAGCAAGTGGCGGAGCGCGCCAAGAGCATCCGCAGCGCGATTTTGCACAATTATTCGGATTTCAATCTGCGCACCATCGATTCATTCGTGCAGAGCATCGTGAGGGCTTTTTGTTATGACATCAACATCAATTCTGGGTTCACCACGCAGACCGACCAAAACGCTGTAATCGCCGACCTCATCAACGTCCTTCTCCAACAATCCGACAACGACGCCGAACTCCACGAACAATTCCGCGCAATGGCGGCAAAGAATGTCAAGGACGGTGTCAATTGGGATTTCCGCAATCAATTGACCTCATTGGCAAATTTGATTTTTACGGAGCAATTCCAAAACCTTGAACGATTTTACGGCGGAATGGACGACGAAACCAAGCGCACATATTTCGCCAAGTCGTTGGAAATCATCAATTTGATTTATGATGATTTTGAGGAAAAGGCTGACGAAATCTCCCAAAAAGCCAAACAAATTTTTGACGCATTGCCCGTGCCGCCGTCCGAAATTGGCAGAAACATCAACACCTTATATAATTTTCTCGTATTTGGCATCAAGGATTGCGAGATAAAGACCACAATATCAAAACTTTGCGAGGGCAACGGCTGGACCAACGCCAAGCCCACCAAGACCCAGCAAGAATATGTCCCAGTATTGCAGCCACAATTGGAACCATTGTTGCACGAGGCTGTAAATCTGATACTTGACCACGGCACCGACTACCTGACCGCCGCCATCATTCGCAGAGATTTTCACGCCTTTATGCTTTTGGGCGACCTTGCGAAACTGATGCCCGAATACCGACGCGAAAACAGGATGATGCTCGTATCCGACGCCACGACTTTCCTCAACGCCATCATCGCCGAAAACGACGCACCATTCATCTACGAGCGCGTCGGCAATAGGTTTGACCATATTTATATCGACGAATTTCAGGACACGTCCGAATTCCAGTGGAACAACTTCCGTCCGCTCATCGAAAACACACTGTCTCAGGGTTTTGACAATCTTATAGTTGGCGATGTCAAACAGGCAATCTACCGTTTTAGGGGCGGCGATTGGTCATTATTGAACTCCAAAGTACAATCCCAAATCGGCGACGACAGCATCAACCTCAATACATTGGACGTCAATTGGCGGTCGAGAAAAAACATCGTAGATTTCAACGACGCAATATTTCAAAAGGCGATTTCCACGCTTGCAGACCACGACGACGGCGAACTCGATTTTTCGTTGTTGAACAACATCTACGCCGACTCGTACCAACATCTGCCCAAAAACCGCGACCGCTCCGGCGGCAAGGTAGATGTAGTATTCATTGAAAACAAAAAGAAAAAATCCAAAGGCAAAACCTCCGATGAGAATGTGAACGATGCTGACGAATCTGACCCATTGGAAGGGTTGGTATTGCCCGATACGAGAGCCGACAATGTGTTCATAGTCAAATCGTTGAACAAGATGGCAGCGGAGATAGATTCGCTCATCAAGCAAGGCGTCAGTCCTCAAAAAATCACCATCCTCGTCCGCAAAGGTTGGCAGGCGAGCCTTTCGGTGAATTTTTTGATGAAATATCAGGCGGAAGTACCAGATGCGGCGCATTATGATGTGATTTCGGCAGATTCGCTTTATATAGCCAATTCGTTGATAGTCAAGATACTCGTCAACGCAATGAAATACATCAACAATCCCGCCGACATCATTGCCAAAATAGAGATGATGCGCACATATTGCATCGTTAGCGGCAAGGATATTGACGACGACGGCATTTTCAAGGCTGCTACGGACGAAGATTTGCCCAAGGATTTGCTGCCACAGGGATTTGACGACATTATGAAATCGTACTCCGACCTGCCGCTGTACGACCTTTGCGAAAAGATAGTTTCGTGTTTCAGCCTGCAAAAATTTACAGGCGATTCAGAATATTTACGCACATTTGAGGACTGCGTATTGAATTTTACAAAGACATTTTCGTCAGACCTCAATCGTTTTGTCAAATGGTGGGACGAATCGGGCAACAGGACAGCCATTCAGCCGTCCGACGAGCAAAATGCCGTCTCGATAATGACCATCCACAAGTCAAAAGGCTTAGATTTCAGCATACAGTTTGTGCCATTTTGCAATTGGGAAATGGAGGAGGTCAACAATATGCAGGACAATTACATTTGGGTGAAATGCCCTGAGGGTTCGGCGTTTGCGTCGCTGCCGGTATTGCCGGTGCGGTACAGCAGCCGGCTCGCGGGGTCGCATTTTGCATCGAAATATCTCAAAGAAAAACGCGATATGTACGTGGATTCGCTCAACCTTTTGTACGTGGCATTGACGCGCCCAGTTGACGAACTGCACATCTATTGCCCCCTGCCCGACACCGAAAAAAACACCATCAAAACCGTTGGCGACCTGCTATATTACACCATCACCGAAAAAAACACGACAGACGGCAACACGGTGAAACTTTTGGATTTTTATTACGACAATACCACGTCGCTCCTGATGTCGGACGGACACAAACTTGAACGCGGATTCCGCATCAAGGATTACAAGGGTTTTCGCGTATCGGGTTTCCAAAACACGCCGTGGGAATCTAAACTCGCCGTGCTTTCACACTCGTCGGATTTTTTCATTCAAAACAGCCCATTCCTGCAAGAAAGAATCAACCACGGACTTTTTATGCACGATGTAATGTCGCGCATCACCTACGCCGAAGACGCCCCACAGGTATTGCAGGAGATGAAATTTCAAGGCCGCATCACCGAAGCGCAAAAGTCTGAACTTCAACAACTTCTCAACGACGCTTTCCAGATTCCGCAGGTAGGGCAATGGTTTTCGCACAATTGGCGTCAGATAATCACAGAGCGCGCCCTGATGACCACGGAAGGCAACATCCGCATCCCCGACCGCGTACTCGTCGGCGACACCAAGACCGTAGTCATCGACTTCAAATTTGGCAAGGAGCGCGACGAATACCGCGACCAAATCACCGAATATGCCAATCTGCTTTCATCAATGAAATATCCGCCCGTAGAGGCGTATTTGTACTACGTGGAGAGCGGAAAAATTGTTAAAATCATTTAATTTTGTGACAGAAACCAGCGAAATCTCATTTTTTTAGGCACATTTCGCCGGTTTCTGTCACAAAAATTATGATTGAACAGAGAATAATCGCAAAAACATTTGTAATACACCAACAAATTTACTACTTTTGACACGTTAAAGAAACTAATATGCCAAAACGAGAATATAAAAGGACAATCTTAGCGTATAAAGATTATTTCAAAGACTTCAAACGTTCTGTTTCACAACAAGTTCTGAACAAGTTTTATGAAATATTCTTATACATTATGACCTTGGAAGTAATTCCAAGTATATATTTTCGTGCAATCGAAGGTGTGAAGGGATTGTATGAAATTAGGGTTGAAGAAAGCGGCAACATTTACAGGCTTTTTTGTTGTTTCGACAATGGAAACCTTGTAGTTTTGTTTAACGCATTTCAAAAGAAAACTCCAAAAACTCCCCGCAACGAAATCGAAAAGGCAGAAAGAATTATGAAAGAATACTTTGAATCAAAAAAAGAGCAATCATTATGACACGAGAAGAAATGAACCGTCTGCATCTGACACCAATAGAGGACTATATAACCGAAGATTTCGGAGAAATTGGTACACCGGAACGAACAAAATTCGAGGCCGGTGTGGACGCATTTATCTTGGGCGAAAGATTAAAGGAGGAGCGCAAAAAAGCCGGTTTGACACAAGAACAACTCGCCTCTAAAACTGGGACAGAGACACGCTACATCTCCCAAATAGAAAATGGCAATGCTGACATTCAATTGTCAATGTTATTTAGATTATTTCAAGGCTTGGGTCGCAGCATAAGTTTCACTATTTTATAAGGTTAATTGGATTCGCTCATCTTCGTATATACAATCCACTTCCGCATAAAAAAGTTGAAGAAAAACACCACTGCCTGAGCGATTATGTTGCTTACAAAGAGGTTGATACCGCAGATGTCCTTGAAGAAAACGGTAATCAAAGCGTTGAGTCCAAGCCCAACAGCACCAATCAGCGTAAAGACAATAAAACGGGATATGTTGTTGTTTTTCTGACGCTTATGAAACACCCAAATCGTCGAGAAAATATAATTGGCGATACCCGATACCATCGACGCTACAATGGTGCTGATGGTAGTATAGAGTTTGTTGGTGCTGTCGTCGGTCTGACCGAGGATGATATAATACACGAGCCACAGGACGAGCATATTGATGCCAATCCTCGTAGCCTCCACGATAATATTCCGCGCAAGTTGTATCGCGCTGTTGTCGGTTTTGCCGACGAAAATTTCCTTGAAAGTCATTGCAAAATAATATTGATTTGTGGCAGCAAAAATAACAAAAAAAGTTTTGAAATGTTGATTTTTTGAATTACATTTGCATAGTTAAAAACTAAAACACAACCAAATGAATAACCCAACAGTCAATTACGATGCCGTTTTGGAAGCACAATTCGGAGAAGATAGCAGTTCTAAACGACTCCGAACTGAGGGAAAGACCCATCCTAATTATTCGGGACAGATAGGTCTTAATGTTGCTCAAATGGATTTTTTGAGACTTTTGGGGCATTTCACAACCGTAGAACAGGTTGCGGAATTGCGCCAAGTGGTCTGTGATTATTATGCCCGCAAAGTTGACGATGCCATCAACAAACTATGGGACGAAGGCAAATGGAACAACGAAAAAAACGAAGCGATACTTAATGATCATTTAAGGACACCGTACAAATATGCAAAATAAAAAAATTGTACTTGATACTAACGTCTTGATAGCATCATTATCGCGACGCGGAAAGTATTTCCCCATTTGGAAAAACTTCCAAGAAGGGAAATATACAATGTGTATCTCCAACGAAATTCTTGAAGAATATACCGAAATCATCGGACAATTGATGACACCTGAAATTGCCGAAAACGTCGCCAACTTGTTGCTCAAAAGCGAGAACGTTGAACTTATCCAACCATATTTTCATCTTGGACTTATCACCGACGACCCCGACGACAACAAATTCGTGGATTGCGCATTTGCGGCAAATGCAACATATATTGTTTCCAACGATTCTCATTTTGACGTACTACGCTCAGTTGACTTCCCAATATTGTTAGTATTGAAGTTGAAAGAATTTTTGGAAAAAATACAAAACAATTCTTTATAAAAAAAACAACTATTTTTGTTGCCATTTCAAAAAAATATTTCTACCTTTGTAAATCAAAAACATTAAACATCACAACATCAAAAAATGAGAGGAATCGTTCCCCAAAAAGTAAAGGGATTCAGAGATATAACATCTTCGCAAAATGCTCTTAGGGAGTTGATAATCTCCAAAGCGACAGAGGTTTACAGGCGTTTTGGATTCAGCAGATTCGATACTCCCGTGCTTGAATATGCCGAATGTCTCGGCAAATACCTGCCTGACGCCGACAGCGTTGCGCAGGGCGTGTATTCGTTCAAAAACCCCGAACAAGAACCCGTATTCGATACCGAAGGCCGCGAAATGCGCGACAAAGACAATAATGTCGTAATGGAAAACCATTATGTGGCGATGCGTTACGACCTCACCGCGCCGCTCGCTCGTGTATATGCCGAGAGCCTTTGGCAACAGCATCTGCGCGGCGAAATCCAGGGCAAGACCAACCTTTTCCGCCGTTACCAATATGGACCCGTGTATCGTTTTGAGGCAAAACTCGACCCGGGACGGTTCAGGGAATTTTGGCAGATGGACTTCGACACCGTGGGCGCAGAAGACGTAAGCGCAGACGCCGAAAACTGCATCATCCTCTCGCAAGCCCTCGAAAATATTGGTCTAAAACGCGGCACATACCTCATCAAAATCAACAACCGCAAGATTGTAAACGGACTCCTCGCCTACTCCGGCATCACCGACAAGGACGAAGAAATGTCGGTAATGCGCATCATCGACAAACTCGACAAGATAGGCATCGACGCCGTGGCTCAAGAACTTGGCGGCGGACGTGTGGACGAGGTTTCGGGCGCACAGATTCCCGGCTTGGGTCTCGACGCTCAGCACGTTGACCTCATCATCAACTACATAAAAGATTTTGAGCAGCACGACACTCGCCGCAACGTAATCGAAAAACTCAAATCCAAACCCGCATACGAAAACGACACATATAAAGAAGGTGTCATCGAACTCGAACTCATCGACCATATCCTCGCCGACCTTGGATACGACGAACAAGTGGCGATACTCGACCCCGGAATGGTGCGCGGACTCGGTTATTACACGGGCCCGATATACGAGGTGGAATCGTTGCAGACATACAAAGATGCCAAAGGTCGTGAACGCCGTGTAGGAAGTATCTGTGGCGGTGGACGTTACGATGGTCTTGTGGAAAACTTGCTGCACGTCAAAGTACCCGCTACGGGCGCATCAATTGGTGTGGACAGGCTCGCGGAATTATTGACCCTTACGGGACAAGTGCCGGAGCAGATAGACGGCGCAGTGATTGTGATTGTATTTGACGACGACCTTATGCCGCTCTACCAAAAGACTGCGATGCAACTCCGCGCCGCCGGCATCAACACCGAAATATATTACGGTGCAAAACGCGGTCTGAAACATCAGATGGCATACGCCGACCGCAACAATTGCCCGCTCGCCATCATCATCGGCGGCGACGAGGCTGCCAAAGGCGTTGCTTCCGTCAAAAACCTCAAACTCGGCAAGCAACTCGCCGACACCATCACCGACAAGAACGAGTGGAAACAGCGCGTCCAGAAGGAAATTCCGCTTGACATCCTTGCCGACGAAATCAAAAAGATGTTGGCAGAGGCTTAAAAATCGTTTAAAATTTTGTTTAGAAAAAAATATTGGCAAAATCATTGTATTATTGGAAATAAAATGATAATTTTGCCGCAATAAAGGATTTACAACAACTACCAAAAACAAACGGCAAATTTTTAGAATTTGAAAAACAACAAGAAAAACAAAAACAGAAATGGGACTTTTTTCATTCTTCACACAAGAATTGGCGATGGACTTAGGCACGGCTAATACCGTCATCATAATGCACGACCGCATTGTTGTTGACGAGCCGTCGATTGTTGCCATCGACCATACAAGCGAAAAAACTATTGCCATCGGCATGAAGGCACAACTCATGCACGGCAAGACACACGAAAATATACGCACGATACGTCCGTTGAGGGACGGCGTCATCGCCGACTTCAAGGCCGCAGAGATGATGATACGCGGCATGATTAAGATGGGCAACCGCAAGAGGCTTCTCTTTCAACCCGCCATCAAAATAGTTGTGGGCATCCCGTCGGGCTCCACGGAAGTGGAACGCCGCGCCGTCCGCGACTCCGCAGAACACGCCGGAGCAAGGGACGTATGGATGATTTTTGAGCCAATGGCGGCGGCTCTCGGTATCGGCATCGACGTAGAGGCACCTGAGGGCAACATGATTGTGGATATAGGCGGCGGTACAACGGAAATCGCCGTAATCTCGCTCGGCGGCATCGTCTGCAACCGAAGCATCCGCATCGCCGGCGACGACTTCACCGAGGACATTATGGAATATATGCGCCACCAGCACAATATCAAGGTATTCGACCGCACGGCAGAAGCCATCAAGATAAACGTAGGCTCGGCAATCACCGACCTCGAAGACCCGCCAGCAGATTATATGGTGCGCGGACCTCACCAGATGACGGCGTTGCCGGTGGAAATTCCGATTTCGTATCAGGAGATAGCCCACTGCCTCGACAAGTCGCTCGGCAAGATTGAGGCGGCAATCCTCAATGTATTGGAGCAGACGCCTCCCGAATTGTACGCCGACATCTTCAAAAACGGCATACACCTCACCGGCGGCGGCGCGTTGCTCAGGGGTCTCGACAAGAGGCTCGCCGAAAAGACCAACCTGCCCGTCAAGGTGTCGGAAGACCCGCTGCACGCCGTGGCACGTGGTACAGGAATAGCATTGAAGAACGTCGATAAATTCCCGTTCCTTCTGAAATAACAAACAAAAAGAGGTTGCCCGAAGCCCATACGATTACAATCCGAAGGCGGCGGCAGCCTCGTTTCAATAGTAAAAAAACAGGATGGACAGCCTGCTCAAATTCCTAAGGAGGATACATTTCCTCCTGCTTTTCATATTATTGGAAGTGTTGTCTTTGATAATGCTCGTTAACGGCAACGGAAGGCGCAACGCTGTCTTCCACACCTCGGCAAACTACATCATAGGCAACATATATGATTTTACGTGGAACTACGTCGGCTACTTCAATCTCCGTGAGGAAAACGAAATGCTTATGCAGGTGCTGTCCAACATCAGAGCCAATTCCGACGATTTCATCGTAAGGGACACTGCGCGATTCCACGACCGCGCCGATTCCACCGGGCGCATTGAATACCGCGCCATCAGAGCATCCGTCATCAAAAACTCCGCAAGCCGGCGCAACAATTTCATCACCCTCGACGTAGGCAGCGAACAAGGCATCAAGCCCGATATGGGTGTGATGTCGGCGGCGGGCGCGGCGGGAGTTGTAGTGGCTGTGTCACAACATTACGCCCTCGCAATATCGCTGCTCAACAGCAAGACCGGCATCTCCGCAAAACTCAAAACCAACAACTTCTACGGCTCTGTGGTGTGGACAGGCGACGACTACCGCTACGCAACCCTCACCGAAATACCAAACCACGTGGAACTCCACCACGGCGACACGGTGGTCACGAGCGGATACTCGGCAATATTTCCTCCGGGCATACCAGTAGCCACCATCGAGGACTTCAAGCGCAATAGCGACGACAATTTTTATTCCATCAAGGTAAAACTTTTAACCGACTTCAAATGCCTATCCAACGTATTCGTCATTGAAAACCTCAATCAGCAAGAACGCATCGACTTGGAGGCAGAGGAGTCAAAATTTGAGCAGTAAATGGATATAAGGGCATACGGCAGGATAATGTTAATGTTTTTGATATTGTTGCTGCTGCAAGTGATGATTATCAACAATATCAATATCGGAGTATGGGGCATCACACCGATGTTCTATGCGCTGTTTGTGCTTGCATTGCCATTTGAGACGCCGAGGTGGGCTCTATTGGTGCTGGGCTTCGCAATGGGTTTTGCAAATGACGTATTCTGCGACACTCCCGGACTCAACGCCGGAGCCACCACGCTTATGGCATTTGCAAGGCCGTGGGTGCTCGGAATGCTCGCGCCAAGAGACGGCTACGAAAACGGCACGCGCCCATACCTGATGCACATGGGCTTCGTGTGGTACATTTATTACAGCGGACTGCTCATCCTGATACACCACGCAGCATATTTTATGCTTGATGCATTTGGATTCGCCCACTTTTTCAAGACACTCGGACAGATTGTCATTACGGCACTGTTGACGGAAATACTTGTAATTTTTTCACAATACATATCATTTAGGAAGTAATGACGGCATTATCAATATCGCTATTGGCACTTGGGGCAGCATCCACGGCATTTTTCTCAGGAATGAAGGCCGCCCTCTCGTCGTGCGACAAGCTGATATTGGACATCGACATCCGTCAACGCGCCATACGACAAGGCGTGGTATTTCGTCCAAACGACAACATCGAACTCTGCACCACACTGATGCACACTGGCGAAATCGTGTCGCTCTGTCTGCTGGGCATAGCAACGACGGCGTTGATGGGGTGCTTTGATTTTTCTAATGCCTGGATGCGACTGCCCGTAACATTGGCGGCTGTCATAATATCCATAATTGCCTTCGACACCCTGCCCGCCGCACTTATGGCGCGCAAGAGCAACGAATCTTTGAGACATTTTGCGGCAATTGCTTCCGGCATCTCCAACCTGATTTACCCGTGGCTGTACGTGGTGCTGTTTCCGATTGTTGCCCGCGCCGAAAAGAGGGGCATCGACAAATTCCACGAGTTGCTGCCATTCCAGGACAATACGCCAACTACCACCGACACGGTCAATTATCACGACAACGACTTCAAGATCTTGCTCAAAGCACTGGACTTCACCAACATAAAAATCCGCGAATGTCTTGTGCCGCGCAACGAGATTGTACACGCCGACATCGACGACAGCATCGACACACTTACGGAGAGGTTTATAGAAAGCAACTATTCCAAAATTCTCATCAGCGACAAGACCATCGACAACGTGAAGGGCTACGTAAATGCATTGTCGCTTTTCAAGAATCCAAAATCAATAAAAAGCATCCTCACAAACGCCATCGAAGTGCCCGAGACAATGACGGCGGAGCAATTGTTTAAGCTCTTTATCAAACGCCGCCTGAGCGTGGCAATTGTCATCGACGAATATGGCGGCACGGCGGGAATGTTGACAGTGGAAGACATCATCGAGGAAATCACCGGCGAGATAGAAGACGAACACGACAACCAGGACCACATCGAAAAACAGACCGCTCCCGACGAATACATATTGTCGGGTCGTCTTGAAATTGACTACATCAACGAAAAATACCACATAGGACTGCCAAAATCCGACGATTACGAAACCCTCGCCGGATACATCCTAAAACTCAACGAGGACATTCCCAAATACGGCGACGAAATCACCGACGGACCTTTCTGTATGAAAATTCTGCAAGTGAAACGCCCAAAAATCGAGATTATCCGTCTGAGGGTACATAGAGGCAACCAACCACAATCACAAAACAACCAATAAAGATATGGACAACGAAATCAGATATTCCATAATAGACTCCACCAACAACGAGGCTCAACGCCAAATACAGAACGGCGTAGCCCCGAAAGGAGATTTTGTAATCCGCGCCGACTTCCAGACCGACGGACGCGGACAGCGCGGCAACACCTGGCACTCGCCCAACGCCACAAACCTGATGTTCAGCTACGTGTACTTCCCGGTAAAATTGGAAGCCCGTCACCAGTTTATGCTATCGCAGGCGGCGGCATTGTCGGTAGCCGAATACTTGAAGGGCAAAGGCGTCAACGACGTATCCATCAAATGGCCAAACGACATCTACGTCGGTATGAAAAAAATCTGCGGTATGCTGATAGAAAACACTGTGAGCGGACATTACATCCGTTACAGCATCATTGGCATTGGTGTCAACATAAACCAAACCCAATTCCCCGAAAACCTCCCAAACCCCACATCGCTCACCATCCACACCGGCAAACAGTACAACCTCGACGAAGAATTTTCAACCATCATCGAAATCCTGCGTCAAAAGATATACGACATCAGCACCACCAACGCCGACTCACTGATGAAAAAATACAAGAGCGTGATGTTGGGCCTCGACAAGACTTTGATATACAGAAGCGGCGGCAAGGTGTTCAAAGGAATCATACGCGATGTTGACCACTACGGAATGTTGACGGTGGAGGACGCCGAAACGCACGAGGCGCAGCAATACGCCTTCAACGAAGTCAATTTAGTAATACCCGAACAGCCAAAGGAAAACATCTAAACCATGAAAAACATACTGCGCATCATATTGACAGCGACACTCAGCATAATCTACGCCACAGCCGGAGCCCAGTTTTACAACGGTCATCAGATGGACTTCGGACAAAACCGCGTTCAATACTCCGAATTTGAGTGGATGTACTACCGCTACCCAAAATTTGACACCTACTACTACCAGCAGGGCAAGGACATAGCGCAATACACCTGCGACCGCGCACTCGAAATCATCCCCGAAATCGAAAAAACATTCAGCAAGACGCTGCAAAGGCGCATTATTTTCATTGTATATAATAGGCTCGCGGAATACCGACAGAGCAATATCGGGCTCGTTACCGGCGACAAGCAGAGCAACCTCGGCGGCGTAGCCAAGATAATCGACAACAAGGTTTTCTTATATTACGACGGCGACCACAACAAATACGACACGCAGATACGCGAAGCAGTGGCGCAGATAGTACTCGGCACAGCCATCAACGGCAACGGCATACGCAACAAGGTGCAGAGCGCAGGCACCACCACAATGCCAGAATGGTACAGCGAAGGATTGTCATATTATGTTGCCAAAAATTGGGACGCAGAAATAGAAGACATACTCAAAGACGGTTTTGAATCGCGCAAATACCGCAAAATCAGTTATTTGACCGGCGACGACGCCAAATACGCGGGCTATTCGATGTGGTATTACATCAACCGTGCCTACGGACGCGACGCCATCCCCGGCATCCTCTACCTCACCGGCGTCAACAAAAATCCCAACCTTGCAATCAAACAGGTACTTAACGTAAAATTCCGACAATTGAACAAGGATTGGGTGGCATATTACAACGACAAATTTGGCATACCCAACGGTCGCCGCATCCCAAAAGACACCGCCCCGCACGACAACGACATCCTCTCCAAATACAAGCGCAACACGATATACGACAAGCCGTTGCTCTCGCCAGACGGCAAATACACTTTCTATTGCACCAACAAACTGGGGCGTTACAAGGTGTTTTTAATCAACAATCAAAACCAAAAGCGCAAAAAACTCATCGCCCGCGAGCACAAGCTCCCACAAGTCATCGACTACAACTATCCCGTGGCGGCATGGCACAAATCGGGACAGCTGATAAGTTTTGTGATTGAGGAACAAGGGTATGTATATCTGTATCAATACAATACCACCACAGGCGAAATGTTGCGCAGAATGTTGCCAAAATTCGACAAGGTGTTTTCAATGTCTTACAGCGACGACGGACTCAATATGGTGATGTCGGTGCAGCTCTCAGGCCTCACCGACCTGATTGTAATAAACGTTGCGTCGGGTTCTTATGAACAGATTACCAAGGATTTGGCAGACGACATCGACCCTCAGTTTATAGAAAACTCCACTCAAATCATATTTGCCTCCAACCGCCTTTCCGACACGATGCGCGTGGAAAAAATAGACGACCACGACCCAATCGGCAAGACATACGATCTTTTTGTCTATGACTACAAACACAAATCGACCGTACTACGCCGCATCACCAACTCCAAATACGAAAACGAGACCTCACCGGCGGAAGTATCGCACAATTCGTATTCGTACCTCTCTGACCGCAACGGCATCATCAACCGCTACGCCTCGGTCTATGACAGCACAATCATCGCGATAGATACTGTGGTACATTATCGTTACACCAACGATTACAAACCTGTATCCAACAAGCGTCACAACATTCTGCACCTCAATATCAACAGACCGCAAAACAAGCTTACCTTCAATTCTCGCAACCGTGGGCGATACCTGATGCAGACTGAGCCTATCAACAACAATGAAAATCTGCCATCAATCCTGCAACCCACATATTTCCGCACCATTGTTGACAAAAAACAACAAAAGACAGATTCCATAGAAGCCGTAAGGCGGCACAAGGCAAAACTCGAACGCCAACGCATAGACAGCATCGTAGCCAATCCGCCCAAAAACCTCATCCACCCCGACAGTATGAAATACGACATCACAAATTATTACTTCGAGGAGGAAAAAAGTTTGGCGCACCAGTTGATTTTTTACAACGAAGACCTCAAAGCGCGCCACCTCAACGAAAAGGCGGAGCGTCCCACACAACGAATGTATTTTACCAACTTTTACACCGATTATTTGGTGAGTCAGGTGGATTTTTCATCGTTGAACCAAGGCTACCAACCATTTACGGGCGGGCCTTACTATTTTGATCCAGGTGCGTCGGCATTTTTCAAAGTTGGCATCAAGGATTTGTTTGAGGATTACAGGCTTACGGCGGCATTCCGCATCGGCGGCAATCTCGATAGCTACGAGTATTACCTCTCCTTCGAAAACCTCCGCAAACGCCTCGACAAGCAGTATGTATTCCACCGCAACTCATACACCACCGAAGATTACGCAAAAGTAGCGTCCAACGAAGCTATGTTTATAGCAAGCTATCCATTCAGCCAAATATCGGCGGTGAAAGGCACTCTCGGCATACGATACGACAAGGCAGAGCCTCTCATCGTAGAAACACGCGACCTCGATAGAGACCAAGAATACCAGGTATTTGCCAAGGCAAAAGCGGAATACGTGTTCGACAATTCGCGCCAAATCACCACCAACATCCCCGCCGGCATACGCGGCAAGGTATGGAGCGAGCTTTACCAACAATTGGAAGGCCGCTACGACATCATTTCGACATGGGGATTCGATTGGCGGTATTATCAGCCCTTGCACCGCTGTATGATATTTGCGGCACGTGTGGCAGGCGCAACATCCTTTGGCTCAGGCAAAATACTCTATTACCTCGGCGGCGTGGACAATTGGACCACATTCTCGTCAGACATCAGCAAGAGGTTCGACCAGTCTATCCGCATCGACAACGAGGAAAATTACATTTATCAGGCAGTAGGCACCAATATGCGCGGCTTCATCCAAAACTGCCGCAACGGCAACACCTTCGCCGTACTCAACACCGAACTCCGCCTGCCCCTGTTCCGCTACATATTCAACCGTCCGCTCAGCAGCAAGCTAATCAACGATTTCCAAGTTGTGGGCTTCTTTGACACTGGTTCGGCGTGGACAGGACTCATCCCCGGCACCGACAATGCCTACAACAAATTTGACCTCGTGGACGGCCCGATACGGATGATAATCGACGTAGAAAGGCCCTCTATGGTGGCAGGATATGGATTTGGACTCAGGACAAGCATCCTCGGATACTTTATGCGCCTCGATTGGGCGTGGGGTCTGGAAGGCCACGTAATACTCCCGAGGACGTTCTACTTCTCGTTGGGATTGGATTTTTAATGATAATAATTGCGCCTTTTATCGTGTCCTCAGCGACGGGTAAAAGGCGTATTTTATAAGTTCCACATCCTGCACGTCGCCATTGTGATGGATTACGGAAACAATGTCGAAGCGCACCTCCTCGTGCCGTTTGTTTTTGCGGATATAGCCATTAGCAGCACTTATAAGATTGCTCTGCTTTGATTTTGTAATGGCTTCCGTCGGCGACAAGAGCGAATTGACCTCACGGGTTTTCACCTCTATAATTGCCAAAAATTCGCCATCCAATGCCACAATATCAAGTTCGAGATGACCGCAACGCCAGTTACGGTCGAGGATTACATATCCCTGACTCTCCAAATACTTCACAGCGGCATCCTCGCCAATTTGTCCAATGTCTTTTGTTGTCAGCATAATTTTTGCGTTTGTGCAAAGATAATAAAAATGACGTTACGTTTGCAAAAATCAAGTTCCGATACACGCATCACCTCACGCGCCTTGTCGAGACCCGGCGCAGTGTAGTTTTTGGGAATATTTTACAATGCGGTAATTTCGTCTGGCGCGAGGCCAGTCATCTCACTGATTTCGTCGATAGAGAAGCCTTTTGAGAGCATCTTGCGGGCGGTGGCGAGGTTGGCTTTGCGCTCGCCTTCGGCAATACCTTCGGCACGACCATCCACTTTGCCCGATGCGTATGAATAGTCGGTCGCGCTCTTTTCGTTGCGCATTGCCTCAATATGGCGGAGATAAACATATCGCTCAGCCTCAGTCATATTGGAGCGTTTGAGGACTTCCTTTGCCTCCACAAGACCGGGGACAGAAGTATCGTCCTTGATGCTATTGTCTTTGAGGAAAGTCATCCATTCTTCCAAGGCGTTAGCAATAGACGGACGGAAAGCGTTGATTCTCAACAATGTAAATTCAGGGAACAAATCGCCGACGGTCTGTTTTTTAAGTTTGTATTTGCGGCGTTTTACTTCATCTTTTTCCTGTTCATTGGCGAGTTCTTCTTCGGTGAGTTCTTCCTTGCGGGAGACACGCAGGATGTCGCCTGTCCGCACTCCGCGAAACTCCGTAGTGCCACGGTATATATAATCGCTGCCCTCGCCAAAGTCGTAATAGACTATGGCAATCGAATACACCTTTTTGATGCGGTCGTAGTCTTCGCCCTGCCTTACCTGCTCGGTAATAGCATTGGACACACCAAACAATATCCTTTCGAGGAAGTACGTGTAACGCGAGGTCTGCACTTCCACAACAAAGATTTCGCCATCCTCGTCCTGCGCCTTGATGTCAACACGGTTGAACTTCTCCTCGGAAGTATCCTGGTTGCCCTCGCTTTCGAGAATGGCCTGTATCTTGCATTTTTTTTCCAAAATTACCTCGATGAACCCTTCCAACACGCCGAAATTGGCCTTGTTTCTCAGAAGTTTTTTCATCGCGTAGTCAAAACGGATAAGTTCGCTGCTCTGCATAGCTGATTAAATTTGTTTGGTTTTGCAATTGCGCAAAGATAATAAAAATGACCTTACATTTGCAAAAAAATGACAAAAAATAATTGACAGTCAGCGCATAAATTTGAGACACATCAACAAACAAAAAAAGACGGCCGTGAAATTCATCACAGCCGTCCTTGAAAAAATTGGCGATTACCTACTCTCCCACATTGCATCGCAGTACCATCGGCGCAAGCGGGCTTAACTTCTCTGCTCCGAATGGGAAGAGGTGGGACCCCGGCGCAATAACCACCTGGATATCGCCACGCTCAACTCAGAAATGAGTACTGAGAAGGGAGAAATTGGA
>ODAI014636581.1_pt1 | contig 23876 bp, 23 predicted proteins | sample 1539321 | NCBI WGS metagenome assembly ODAI01 (sample SAMN02144231, study PRJEB22623) | gut metagenome | biome: sheep rumen | host: Ovis aries | place: New Zealand | reverse complement strand
GCTAAAAACGCAAAAAGAAATGCCGCTCCCACAAATAAATGTGAGAGCGGCTGTTTTTATAAAGACATATTATTCAGATCTATTCCGCCATAGACTATACGCAGAATTATTACAGAACCCCTGCTTTCGTCCAGATCGTAGAAGACAAGGTAATTGTCTACCGTCATCTTTCTGATCCCGTTTTCGTTTTCAGGATACATTTTCGGAAAATCGGACAGATCGGATATTTTTTCTGTTATTCTGTCAGTCTGCTTTCTTGCTGTAACCGGAACAGCAAGAACATACCGGATATTTTTATATATCTGTTCAAGATCTTTCTGAGCGTTAACAGTCATTATGATTTCCCACTTCATAGATCATATAACCTCTGCATTTGTTTTTTTACATCTTTAAACGCAACGACCCTGCCGTTTTTCACATCGTCTATCCCCTTCTGAAGCTCGGCCTCCTGCTCCTCGGGAGTAAGAGCACCCCATGCTACAGGCTTTCTGTACGGGAGCTTTGCCTCGAACGGCAAACCTCTCTGAAGAACTATCTGGCTGTAAAGCATCTGTATCGCGCTTGACGGCGTGATGCCGAGCTGCGCCAGTATCTCCTCTGCGTTTTCTTTGAGATCATTGTCTATCCTTGCGTATACTGCTGATGTGTTTGCCATAATATCACTCTCCAGATCATATAAATTCTCCATTTTGCTGAACTTTTTGTTCGCCCTCACCGCTGAAGCGACTGAGAAAAGACCGGAAAAAGGTATTCTCACATACGGGGGAGATACCATTTTTCCGCGGAGTTTTACAACCTCCAAATACATTATACACCATTTTGAAAGCAATTGCAAGCTTTTGCAAGCAAAAAGTTCACGAACACAACGCTGTGTCCGTGAACTTTTATTTTTCTCTGAGCCTTTCCGCAAGCTCCTGGTCGGGCTTTACGGTTATGGTATAGTTGTTCGCAAAGATGACCATTCCGGGCTTTGCTCCGTTCGGCTTTTTGACATTTTTTATGAACGTATAGTCAACATCGCAGCGCGATGACCCTGCTGCGCTTGAATGACAGGCCGCTATCACCGCAGCTTCCTCGATCGTTCTGTCCGGCGGGAATTCTCCCCCCAGCTGTGAGCAGCTGACTATAACGTGGCTGCCTGTGATCTCCTTAGTGTGGAGCCAGAGGTCGTTTTTCTCGCTCTGCTTGCAGGTGAGAAGGTCATTCTGCTTATTGTTCCTGCCGACCCTTATCTCATAGCCGTCAGACGATATGAACCTTATCGGCGGCGCTGCCTTAGCAGGCTTGCCCTTTTGTCTGCTGCGCTTTAAGTAGCCCTGCTCTCTCAGCTCACTTTTCAGCTCATCGAGCTCGCCCTCGGTCTTCGCCCTGGTAAAAGCGTCATAGACCGATTCGAGATAGGTTATCTCTTCCTCGCCCTCTTTTATCAGGCCTGTCAGCATCTTCAGCGCAGTGTCGAGCTTTTTGTATTCTTTATAGTATTTCTGCGCATTCTGCGAGGGTGTAAGGCGCTTATCGAGCTTTATCTCCACCTCAGGAGAGCCTTCCTCATAAAAGTTTACGAGCTTTACCGAGCCGCTGCCCTTCTCTATAGAGTAGAGGTTCGACATTATAAGGTCTCCCATGACCCTGAATTTGTCACGGTCAGCGCAATCTTCAAGCTCAAGGCGCTGGTTTTTCACTCTTCTTTTTGTTCTGTCTATCAGCGTATTCAGGTGCCTGAAAAGGTCGCCTGCTCTCTGCTTTGTGCGTGAGAGCTCGTCTCTTTGCGAATAGAATCTGTCAAGCAGCTCTCCTGCCGAGGGGTAAGCCGTCCTCTTCATAAGGCTGCCGAAATGCTCGATATCACAGAAGCAGAAGTCTCTCAGCCTGCCCTCATCGTCTGTCAGTACAGTAAAGCAGTTTTCTCCCTTTTCAAGCTGAGCCCTTATCCTCTCAATGTAAGCCCAGAGCCTGTCCTCACTGCTGCCTGAAAGCTCTGCCGCGCTCAGTTCTCTGCCCTCACCTGCAAAATATTCTATCTCGTCAGCAAACACAGGCGAGATCCCCTCGCAGGAAAGCATAACTGCCTTTGAGAGCTTCTTCTCACCGCAGGCTCTGAGTCTTTCGGTCAGCTCCTCACACTCACAGGTGAGTATATCGAGCCTGTCCTCGCGCGGCGGCCTTTCATAAACTATCCCCGGCATTATGAGCCTTTGTGAGGTCTCCTGCCCTATGCGCTTTATGCTGTCGATTATCTTTTCATCGGGGCGGCTGTAAAGGATCAGATTTGAGCGCCTGCCCATGATCTCTGCCGCAAGGGTAAGCTCGCAGCGGTCGCCCATTTCGTCGGTGCTCTCCAGGTCGATATAGAGGATACGCTCAAAACCGTCCTGCCTTATGTCTGTTATCCTGGCACCCGAGAGCCTTTTTCTCATAAGCATACAGAACATAGGCGGTGTCTTCGGGTTATCTATCTGCACAAATGTTATGTGTACCCTTGCAGAGCCTGCGCCCGTATTGATGAGCACCTTTTTTGAGCCCTCTCTGCCCCTGACAGTTACAAGCAGCTCCTCTCTCGAGGGCTGATAGATCTTATCTATCCTTGCGTCGATAAGGCAGTCAAGCTCTTTTCTCACAAGGCTCAGATATATACCGTCCAATGCCATTGCTGTTCTCCTTTTTCTCTGATGATATTATCCCTTTTAAACACTGCTTTTGCGTAAACAAACAACTAAGCATTGGTAGTAAAATGGATAACAAATTACCTATATCTCATAGCTCAGTATGTCACGGTTCTCTGCCGAGACGTTGAAATCTATATCCGAAAAGCCTTCGGACAGCTTTCTTTTCATAAACTCACAGAAAATATTCTCCGTATGGAAATGCCCTGCATCAAGCACACACAGGCCCGCATTGTGGGCATCTATGAAAACATCGTGCTTCACATCGCCTGTGATGTAGGCATCTGCGTTTTTTCTGAGGGCATTTTTCAGAAAGCTCCCTCCGCTGCCTCCGCAGACGGCAACTCTCCTTATCGTTTTGCCGGTATCGTTATACCTTATCACTGTATTGCCAAGCCTGCCCTTTACCATAGCAGCAAGCTCCCCTGCTGCCATTTCCCTGTCGAGCTCGCATATCTTTCCGACTGGCACGTTATTCTCAACGGCAAGCGGCTCAACGGGGTTCATCCCAAGCTCCTCGCAAAGGATATCGTTCATCACTGCGCTGTCAAAATTAGTATGTGCAGACAGTGCCGATATTCCCTTCATACAGAGCTTTACGGCCGTGCTGTCACTGTCGAGAGCTTTAAGGCTCCTGAAAATGACGGGGTGGTGCGTCACGATAAGGTCTGCGCCCCCGGCAGCGGCCTCGTCAATGATCTCATTTGTGATATCAAGGGCTATGAGCACCTTTTTGACTTCCTTGTCTGAGAAGATGACATTCGTTCCGCTGTTGTCATAATCCTCCTGCAGAGAATACGGTGCGAACTGGTCTATATAATTATAAATATCTCTTACTCTCGGCATAGAGCCTGACCTCTTTTCTTTTATCATCTATTATTTTAAGCAGCAGCTTTCCCTGCTCCCTTTTATCGGCAGAGCCTGCCATACCTCTGGCGGCACGCTCCAGCCTGTCACATTCACGTTCAAGATATTCGGCGTTGTCATCGCTGTCGCAGCTGAGCAGCCCGAACCTGAGATACTCCTGAGTACATTCATAAGTCGCTCTCTCACCGAACCGCCCCGACATCACCGTATAGCCGAATCTGCCGGATATGCAGGCTCTCTCAGTCCTCACGCAGAAGCTGTTTTCATAGAGCCATTGTCTCAGCAGCTCAGCCTTTGTCATAGGCTGCATAACTATATTCACAGAGCCGTCCTTTATCCAGCTGCACCGCCCGAGTATGTCGGCTATCAGCTCTCCGCCCATACCGGCAAGCACTATATCGCTTATACCGTCAGGTGGCACGTTATCTAAGCCGTCTGACAGCACCGTTTTTACCCTGTCTGAAAGGCCCTGAGCATCAATATGTTCACGCGCTGAGGCCAGCGGCTTTTCACCGATATCGCAGGCAAGAGCTGAGCTGCACCTGCCGCTGCTTACCAGATAGCACGGAAGATACCCGTGATCCGTACCGACATCGCAGACGCGGTCTCCCTCAACAAGCTCTGCACAAAGCAGCAGCCTTTTATCCATACAAAACTCCCCTTAATAAAAAACGCCGCAGCACATAGCAGTTACTGCGGCGGTCTTTCTCAGCTTGCAAAATGAGCATTCAGCTTTGCTATAAGCTCCTCGGGTTCAACACCGTGAACATAGCAAGCCTCTTCAACAGTCTCACCTCTTGAAGCAGGGCAGAACAGACAGTGCATACCCATTTCCATAAAATAAGGCGCGGTGCTCTCATCTGCGTCCATAATATCGCCGATAACTGTATCCTTAGTTACTACAAAAGCCATAATTAAACCTCCTTATACATATAACTTTTCATAGTATAACCTAATGTGAGCAAAAAATCAATACTAATTTTGTGAACATTTATTGCATACAAAAAAAGAGCTGCCCAAAAGACAGCTCTCAGTAAACAAAAACTAATTTCAGTTCTATCCGCCAACCGGTCAATTATCCGTCAGACCGATCACCTGTACGTTTATCAGCCCTGCTCCTTCATCTTTGCGAAGCACTCGCTGCAATATACGGGACGGTCCTCTCTGGGCTTGAACGGGATAACTGCTTCACCGCCGCACGCTGCACAAACTGCAGTGTAGGTCTGTCTCTCAGCTCTGCTTGCAGCCTTTCTTGCATCTCTGCAGGCCTTGCATCTCTGAGGCTCGTTCACAAATCCCTTTTCTGCGTAGAACTCCTGCTCTCCTGCCGTGAAAACGAACTCGTTTCCACATTCCTTACACACTAATGTCTTGTCTTCATACATATCTATTACCTCGTTTACATTTTTTAGTCCTCATCGGATTCGCACCGACATCTTCGACCCTACGCCCCGACAGTCTCCTGCCAATGCAGACGTCAACGCTTTTCTTTAAGCTATCAGACCATATCTCCCTCATAAAATGAGTCTGAGCTTTCTCCTTGCTCTTTGTACTGCATTATCGACAGCCTTCTGCGTAACACCCAGCTCCTCAGCTATCTGACTGTAGCTCATTGCCCTCATCAGAAGCCTGAACACATTCCATTCAAGCTCCGAAAGCTGCGACGCTATCGCGTCATAAAGCTCCGCCGTGTTCTCCTTCTCGATAACGATATCCTCAGGGTGCTCAGTTTCGGCGTCGAGCTCTTCCCCCAAAGTTCCCTCGTCCTCGGTGATAGGAGCATTCGTCTTGAAGGCTGAGGCCATTCTGTTTTTCACACAAACCGAAGCATAAGTCGCAAACGCCGCTCCCTTGTCAGCCTCATAGCTCTTGACGGCGCTCAGCAAAGCTATCAGTCCCTCCTGCACAAGGTCGTCCCTCACGCTCTCGGGAAAGGTGTGCGAAAAATAACGAATCCTCGGGAGATACCGCCTGACGATCTCACCCAGAGAATCCATATCACCTTCAGAGATCCCGACAAGCTGCTCATCGGTAAGCTCCGTGTAAGAATAATGCTTTTTGCCGTTCAAACCTTCGCCAACTCTCCGCTGCCCGATAACAGTAATCTAACATATTAATCATATCACTGTCCTCAAAAAAAGTCAAGCAATTTCCGAAATCCGACCCCATAATTTGAAATATTTGTAATATACCACAGTTTAAGAGATTTTTTCTTGTGATTTTTTACAAACGTCAAATATCAGCAAAAGCGGCCGCATACCCAGCAGCCGCCTTCATATCAAACCTTATACTGTGCCCTGCCGCTCTCGAAGATATCTCCTCCCAAGCAGTCATCAGCAACAACAAGCGGAAAATCCTCCACAGTCAGTCTCTTCACTGACTCACACCCCAGGTCATCGAACGCGACGACCTCGCACGAGGTTATGCACTTGCAGGCCAGCGCGCCAGCACCGCCCACAGCACAGAGATACACTGCCTTGTTCCGCACTATCGCGTCTCTCACTTCCTGAGAACGCTCGCCCTTGCCTATCATTGCGGCAAGGCCAAGATCAAGCAGTCTCGGCGCGAACCTGTCCATTCTGCCGGAGGTTGTAGGCCCGCATGAGCCTATAGGTCTGCCCTCAGGCGCCGGAGTAGGCCCTGCATAATAGATAACAGCACCCTCCAGAGGTATCGGCAGCTCCTTCCCCTCATCGAGCAGAGCCGCAAACCTCTTATGGGCTGCATCTCTCGCGGTATATACCGTACCGCTCAGCAATATCTTATCACCACAGCGGAGCTCAGGGCTGACAGCCCCAAGCTCCTGCGCATTAACTTTTCTTATTTCAGCCACGATTATTCCTTCTCAGCCTCTTCTACCATTGAAAGGCCGTCGTCAATAAGGTCTCTTGCATTGTTAACTGCACCGATGCTGTTTCCGTACAGGTCGTTAAGTGTAGTAACGAGCTGCTGTACAGTATCATTAAGTGAAGTAAACTGAGTCTTGACCTTGTTTCTGATGTCAGCAGACTCTTGTCTGATGTTGGATGCATCATTCTTAGCCTTCTGAACGATCTGCTCAGCTTCCTTCCTAGCCTGGAAGTTCAGATCGTCTGCATTTCTCTTAGCCTCAGCGACCTTAGCAGCGACCTCTGCATCAGCAGCGCCCTTGGTCTCCTCAGCATACTTGTCAGCCTCGATAGTCTGCTCGGAAGCATACTTGTCAGCCTCAGCCTTTGTCTTTGCAGCATAAGCGTCAGCAGCTGCTCTGTCTTCGTTAGCTCTTGCCTGAGCGTCGCTGACAGTCTTCTGAGCCTGAGCGTTAGCGTCAGCAATGATCTGATCCTGCATCTGCTTTGTCTCATCTTCCATCTGCTTAGCAGCCTTCTTAGCCTCAGCAACGACCTTGTTAGCGGTGTTCTGAGCCTCGATGAACACACTTCCGATGTCGAAGCTCGGAGCTGCGCCCGTACCTGCATTAGCCTCAGCCTGCTCGAGCTTTTCCTTAAGCTCCTCGATCTCCTGCTTCTGCTTCTCGATCTCGGAATCCTTCTCGATCACCTGCTGCTCGTAGTCTGCGATACGCACCTTCATAGAGTCAGTATTGCCCATGAGCTCAGCCACCTTATTGTTAGCTGCCTCAAGCTTTGAGTTGGCACTCTCGAGCTTATCCTCAAGCTCCTTCTTGCCCTCAAAATCAGCCTGCTGGCCCTCGCTCTGCTTCTCGAGTCTCTCGATAGTCTCCTCCTGATCCTTTACCTTGGTCTCAAGAGTATAGATCTTAGAAGTAAGATCATCTACATATGCAAGAACGTCCTGCTTATCAAAGCCGCCGACTCTTACCGTTCTTAAATATCCATTACTTGCCATAGCAATTCCTCCCAAAATTTTTCTGTTATTATAATTATACTATAAAAGTTATTTTTTTTCAACAGGAATATCGCGTTTTGATAAATTTCATTAATCCGTACAAATTTGTTAAAAAAAATTATTCAACTTGACATATCCCGTCAATTCTTACACAAGTATTATAGCAAAAACGAACCAAAATTTCAAGTATTTTTACGAAAAAATTTCTGAGAACCAAAAATTTTCGGAAAATCCGTATATATTTCTGTAAACGTTTTCCGCTTTATTGTCTTAAAAGGCGGACCGAATCCGATCCGCCCTCAAAGCTTATACATTATAAAAGCCGATCACTTATTCTTGAAAATATTGAAAATATCATCATAGTAATTCGGGTTGTCAGCTGCCTTAACGCCTGCCCTGTGCATTGCCTCTGCATCAGCCTTTGCCTCGTCAGCCTTCTTCGCCTGAGATGCAAAGCTTGAGATGAAAGGACTTGTCTGTGCAGGCTGGTCATCTCTGTCAGCAAAATCCGCTGCGATGACCGTAACGTCCATGCTGTCCTTGGAGTCAGGATCGGTACCGTTACCGAAGATGATCTCTGCGCCGTCATCGGCAGCATCTGCAATAGCAGCTGTCAGCTCGTCCATATCGCTGATAAGCAGGTCCTCGCTCATCGTAACGTTTACGATAAGTCTTCTCGCACCCTTTATCGAGGTCTCAAGCAGCTCAGAAGCTACGACCTGGTTTATGATGTCGTTCACCTTGTCCTTGCCCTCGCCGTGGCCGAGAGCGATATGTGCTCTGCCGGCACCTTTAAGTATGGTAGTAACGTCAGCAAAGTCAACGTTTATGTCATCATGTCTGGTGATGATCTCTGCGATAGCTATAACATCTGTCTTGAGCACGTCATCAGCTATAGCATATGACTGTCTCATCGTGAGACGCATCTCGTTAGTGATGAGGTTCTGGTTAGGGATAACGATGAGAGCGTCAACATGGCTTGTCAGTGCCTCGATACCCTTCTCAGCTCTCTCCATCTTCTTAGCGCCCTCAAACTTGAAAGGCTTTGTAACAACAGCGATGGTGAGCTTTTCGAGCGACTGAGCGATCTCAGCAACTACAGGTGCAGCACCTGTTCCTGTTCCGCCGCCCATGCCTGCTGTGATGAAGACCATATCAGCATCTGCGATAGCCTCAGCGATCTCGTCTCTGCTCTCCTGAGCAGATGCCTCGCCTATCTCGGGCTTTGCACCTGCACCGAGACCGTGTGTGAGCTTAGCTCCGATCTGTATCTGTCTTGTTGCGTTTGACTTCTTCAGAGCCTGGATATCGGTATTTACCGCAATGTATTCAACGTTTCCCTCAATGCCTGCCTCAGCGATACAATTAAGAGCGTTTCCGCCGCCGCCGCCGACACCGATGACCTTGATCTTTGCGCCAACTACAGGTTCTTCAACAAACTCGTAACTCATAACTAACGTCCTCCCATAACGAAATTTTCCGTCCTCTATATATGTACAGACTGTCGTCCTTTTTCTGTCCTCGCGCCGCTTTCTCATTAAAAGCGCACAAAGAGATACAATAATATATTATCACATTTTCGTCAAAATGTAAAGAGGTATTATGTATATCCGATAAAATTTTTATTAATTATTCATTAATCGACTTTATCTGACCGAAAATTTGTACAATTTACACAACCTCTTCCCGATCTACCAGGTCTGCGCGTCCCCGGCCTGCCACTGGGCCTCGGTATTATCGGGCTGCCATTCGGTCTCAGGCTGCCACTGGGTCTCGGTCTCTGCCTGCCAACCGCCGTCATCGGCCTGCCAGGTCTCGGTATTGTTATCGGCGAGGTAATCCTCCGTCTCGGGCTGCCACTGAGTTTCGGTCTCGGGCTGCCACTGGGCATCTGTCTGCTGAGCTTCTGTCTCCTCCTGAGACGATGCATCACTGTCATCGGGCGGCAGCTCCACGCCTCTTTCCTTCGGGATAGCCGAAACACCGCTGTTGGCACTGTTATATATAAAGGTACCCTCATAATCATCGCTGAGCTGTTCGAGCACCAGCTTCATAGCGGTAAGCTTCTGCTCTATATCCACAGAACTTCCTAGCTTTATCTCAATGCGGTCATCATACATTATCCTGATGTCCGATCTGTCTGTCATATCTATATAGTTTATTTTATTGAAGCCGAGATTCATAATGCTTTCAAGCAGCTGGCTGAGGATATCGGTCTTGAGCGAATCGACAGATTCAAGCTCCTCTCCGAGCTCCTTGCTTTTCAGCTCGAACCCTTTGATAACAGGTATCCTGCCTGTGGGCGCAGGGTTTTTCTGCTCAAGCACCCTGCCCGACGACGATATCACGTAATATGAGCCTCTATCCTCGATATCAACTGCCTTTTCGGCCTCGGTACAGGTTATCACTAGGGTAGAGGGGAATTTCTGCTCCACCTTCGCCTCATCTATGTAGACAAGAGCGCTTTCCAGTCTGTCCTCGACAGCGCCCGTGTCAAGTCTTATCAGGTTCTGGCCGTTCTGCACACCGCCGATGACCAGTATCTGCTCATCGCCGTAGAGAGTGACCCCCCTGATCTCTATCTTTTTTATGTTGAAAAAGAATATCATACACAGTATCAGCACCAGCGCCAGTATTATGAAGATGATGCCGACATAGATATTCCTCATCCTGGCAGTGCGGGCATTTTCGTAGGCTTCCTGCTCCTGCGTGCCGACTGCGTTGTTCTCGTTGTTTTCGCTCATTTGAACCTTTCCTTAGCTTTTTTCTCTTCTTATATCCGCGCCCAGCTCAGTGAGCGTTTTTTCAATGCTTTCATAGCCTCTGTCTATAAGCTTTATGTTTGTGACGGTCGTTTCTCCCTCTGCTGCAAGTGCCGCACAGACCAGTGCCGCTCCCCCTCTGAGGTCGGGCGCCATCACCTTCGCCCCGTACAGCTTTTTAACTCCTCTGATAACGGCCGTTCTGCCCTCGGTGCTTATATCCGCACCCATTCTCGCGAGCTCATCAACGTGGCGGAAACGGCTAGTGAAAATGTTCTCTGTGATAACACTAGTTCCCTCTGCCTTAGTGAGCATAGCCATCACCGGCGCCTGTGCATCGGTAGGAAATGCAGGATATGGGAGAGTCTGTATCTCTCTCACGGCTTTAAGGGGCTTTTTTGCGCTGAGAAATATCTTGTCGCCCGACTCAGCCACCAGACACCCAGCCTGCCCGAAGACCTCGGTAACAGCATTAAGGTGTGAGGGCACTGTTCCGGTGAGGGTTATCTCTCCGCCTGCCGCAGCTGCCGCCGCCATATAGGTAGCCGCACATATCCTGTCTGGCATAACGGTATACTGACCGCCGCGCAGCTTTTTAACGCCTTTTATCTTCACCGTGCCTGAGGGCGATACGCTCACCTTTGCGCCTATCGCTCTCATAAAGCCTGCAAGGTCTTCTATCTCAGGCTCACGGGCGGCATTGTTTATCACGGTCTCGCCATCTGCCATTGAAGCGCAGAGCATAACGTTCTCGGTCGCTCCTACTGACGGGAACGGCAGATTGATGACAGCTCCCTTTAATCTGTGAGGGCAGCTGCATATGAGCTCACCGTACTTTTCAGTTATAGAAACGCCCAGCTGCCTGAGCGCTCTTATATGCATATCTATCGGTCTCGGTCCAAGCTCGCACCCTCCGGGGAAGGTGAGCCTGCACTCTCCTGTCCTTGCAAGGACGGCTCCGAGAAAAACTATCGAGGAGCGCATCTCTCTCATCAGCGCATCGGGAACGCACACGCTCTCGATCACTGTAGGATCGGCAGTAACACAGCCGTGCTCATAAGTACATCTCACACCAAGACAGGAAAGAATCCTGAGAGCCGCAAAAACGTCGGAAAGCTCAGGTATGTTATAGAGCTTTACCTCTTCACCTGCCAGCACACAGCCTGCCAGTATCGGCAAGGCGCTGTTTTTGGCACCCTGCACACGTATCTCTCCGCCGAGCCTGCGTCCTCCGTTTATGATAAGCCTTTGCATAAGCGTCACTCCCTATGTTCATTATGACTTATCTTATGCAGAATGGCGGTGTGTTGTGATTTATTGGTTCACCTGCGCGATAGTGTTGTTAGATACGGGCATAAATGCCGGAACACAAGGCACATAGGTGTTCTTCGTGAGCTTTTTCTTCATATCAACGGTAGAGATGACCATTGATGTTATGCAGTCATCGAACTCCTCATCAGACATACCCGAAACATTGACCATTACCCTGACGATGACATCCTTGCTTGAAAAGCCCGGGATCACATCGCCTATCACCTTGCCGTCGGAGTCCTTAGTCACTGAGGTGGCATAGCATACAACGTCATCATAATCGCTGTCTACCCTGAATATCTTGTACTGAGGTATCTTCATCTGCAGAGGAGACGGATTTCTCAGCGTGAATGCGAGGTCTACAACGCGGTAGTTTTTCGGATCCTCCGAGGAGAAGGCATTCTCGTTATACACCGTATAGTTTGCGGAAGCATATGTTTTGAAGCCTGTCAGACCCTTGTCCTCGAACACGTCCTCATCATACTTTACCCTGCTGAGCTCGGGATCGGACGAGAAAAACGGCGGGAAGAACAGCACCAGCACAAGTATCGCCGCAACAAAGATAACGGCCCATTTGACTATCGTGCCCTTTCTGACATATGAGCCGCCTATCCTGGTGCCCTTGTTGAGGCCTGTTGCGGCCTTGGTGGGCATCTTTGCGGCATATTTCATAATGTCCTTCTCTTCCTCGCGGCGCCTCATCTCCATCTCTTCCGCCGTGTGAAGATTGATGTCGTCATAGGATTTTGTTGCTCTGTCAAAGCGGTCCTGTCTGATAGTCTTGTCCCCGGTGAAGATCTGCTCCGCACGGGAGTTGATATCATCGGAGTTTCTGAACTTAGGGTCATTGAGAGCCACTATCTTTTCGGTATCAGGCACACCTATGCTGTCCATTGAACCTCTTTTGTTGTATTTTCTGTATTCATTGTCCATTTATTTATCATTCCTTACAGGAGATTATTTTTCTATAAGTCCTTTCAGCACCGAGAATATCCTTTCCTCGGTATCTGCCACATGGAGCTTTCTTGCGTTTTCGGCGCTCTTTTCGAGCTTATCCCTGTCCTCGATATAGCTCCTTACGGTCTTTATAAAGGTCTCGTCAGTGAGATCTTTTTCCTCAATAACAGTGGCAGCGCCGGCATTCTGAAGCACCATACCGTTATAGTACTGGTGGTTCTCTGCAACGTGCGGAGACGGTATCAGCACCGATGCTCTGCCGACGGCTTCAAGCTCTGCCAGAGATGCAGCGCCGCACCTTGATATCACAAGGTCTGCCGCAGCCATTGCCACGGGCATATTTATATAGTCCTTTATTATCAGGCGCGAATTGTCCTTTATCCTGACACCGCTCTGTTCAAGCTTTAGCACAAAGTCCTTATACCCTTTATAGGTTCCGTAGGAGTGTACATGGTTCACGGCAGTGCCGTTATCCTGATACCACCTGAGAAGTGCCGCCACCTTTTCGTTAAGTGTCTGTGCACCGAGGCTTCCTCCTGTTGAAAGAACGCATATCTCGTCGAGGTCAAAGCCGAGTTGCTTTTTTGCGTCCTCCTTGGACATCGTATTGAAGGCGTTTCTTACAGGCAGGCCCGTAACGGTCATCTTAGAGTTATCGGGGAAGTACTTTTCTGCCTCCTTGACCGTGAGCATGACCTCGTCGACCTCTTTTGCGAGGAGCTTGTTCGTTACCCCCGGGAAAGCGTTCTGCTCATGTATCGCAGTTTTAACTCCCAGCTTTGCGGCAGCCCTCACGACAGGCCCCGAAACATATCCTCCCGTGCCTATCACAAGGTCAGGCTTGAAGTCTCTGACTATCGCCTTTGCCCTGCTCGATGACTTTGCCAGACAGGCGGCCGCATGGAGATTTCTCTTTATGTTCTCGGCGCTCAGATGTCTCTGAAAGCCCTCTATCTGTATGGGGTAAAACTTATATCCTGCCTTCGGCACGAGCTGAGCCTCAAGCTTTTCGGGATTGCCCGCAAAAGCGGCCTCACAGTCGGGATAATGCTTCTTTATTATCTCGGCTATCGCCAGAGCCGGATTGACATGGCCTGCCGTTCCGCCCCCTGCGAGAAGCACTCTTAGCATAGCTGTCCTCACCTTTCTGTCAAAATTTGATCCTCTTCATTGTCATCCGGCTCTGCGGCCTTTGTTTCAGGCACGCTCTTGAGCCTTGATGCCTGTCTCGAAATGTTCAGAAGTATGCCCATTTCGGCAAGCTGTATCAGAAGAGCCGTTCCGCCGTAGCTGAAAAACGGCAGTGATATTCCTGTATTCGGGAAGGCATTGCAGGCGACCATTATATTGAAAAACGCCTGTGAGCCTATCTGTATCGTTATGCCGGCAGCAAGCAGCATTCCTGCCTTGTCACGGCAGCGCGAAGCTATGTAGAAGCCCCTTATCACAAACAGCACGAACAGCAGCACCACTACCATCGCGCCGACAAAGCCGAGCTCCTCGCACACTATCGAGAAGACGAAGTCGTTCTGCGATTCGGGAAGGTACATATATTTCTGTCTCGATTCACCGAACCCAAGGCCGAACCAGCCGCCCGAGCCTATCGCCAGAAGAGACTCATAGGTCTGATAGGTAGCTCCGCCGGGGTCTGCGGTGGGGTTTCTCCAGCTCTCGATCCTCTCGCTGATGTAGGAGAAGCCCGAACCCGAGCTGATCTTGTAGACGAGGTACATCGAACCGCCCACGGCACAGAGGATAATGAATCTCCAGAAAGTCTTTCTGGGCATTCCGCTGACGAACATCATGCTAATGCCTATGATGCCGACCAGCATTACCGCAGACATATGCCTCTGCATCGCCAGCACGCCGAACACCAGACCCATTACCAGTGCAAAGGGAACGATGCAGGCCTTCCAGTCAGTGTCGAACTTCTCGTGATTGTGCTGGACGAGGTATGCAAACATTATTATAAAGGCCACCTTCAGAAGTTCCGAAGGCTGAAAGTTCATTCCACCTATTACTATCCAGCGCCTTGCGTCAGCTATCTCGATACCTGCTACCGCAGTATAGGCGTTGAGCGCCATCATAGCGATAAAAGCTATCAGAGCGACCCTTGCACTGATGAAGAAGTGATAATCAAGGAACGATATACCCAGCATCGCAACGAGGCCGAGCCCTGCCGATATCATCTGCTTTCTGATGTAGTAGTAGCCGTCGTCGTAATCGCTGATACCCCAGGCATAGCTTGCCGAGAACATCATTATCAGCCCGAAAATGAGCAGCACCATAACTATGACGAAAAACGGCTTATCTATCTCACTGAGGATAAATCTGAAATTCCATTTTCTCTTTTTTCGCGGCGGACGGATCCTGTCAGCAGAGCTGCTGTATACTATCTGTCGTTGTCCCAGCGTTTCGTTTGATCCCAAACCAAGTCCTCCAATTGTATCATAAAAACTTTCCCGAATAAATGATAAACATTATCACCGCTGCCGCAAACAGTGCCTGAACGGCTGCTCCCAGCCCGATGATCTTATATTTTCCGAAGCCGAGCCTTTCAAGGTGCTCATGAAGGGTATAGCCCTTGAAAAGCAGCTTTTTTGTCGTCCTGAAGACCACATACTGCAAAAGCGCACAGAACGCATCTGCAAGAATGGCGCCTCCTCCTATCAGCAGGATAAGCTCTCCCCGTGCGAGCACGCAGCAAAGCACCGCCGCCGTACCGAGAGCAAGAGCTCCGCTCTCACCGAAATATATCTTTGACGGGCACAGCCCCCAGAAGAGATAACCGCCTGCCGCACCCATACCTGCACAGGCCATAAGCTGTGCCTCCGGCCGAAGATCCGTCACCGTAAGGCCTGCCGTGATGCCCATAAGCATTATCATCAGCAGTGCCGGACAAAGGCCGTCAACTCCAAGCTGAGTTTTTCCGCCCGGGCAGTCACACACCGTAACGGCACTCAGAAATACAGTCCCGGCCAGCGCCGTTACCGGCATATACAGAGCTCCCAGCTCCAGATATCCCCAGTGAAACGGCAGCAGCACCGCACTTTCCCTGAAGCCGAAAACCCTCAGCAGCACCAGCGCCCCGAATATGACAGTGAACCTGAGTATATGCTTGTAAGCAGGCTTCAGACCTACATTTGCACCCTTGTCTCTGAGTATGTCCTCATACGCGCCGAGCGCACACATCAGGCCGCAGGCCGTGAATGCCGCGAGTATCAGCCTGAGGTCAGCCCTGCCGGAGAGGTCATTTCGCGATGAGAACCACGCGGTGCCTGTAAGTGTGCCGATAAGCATACATACAAGTATCACAGCTCCACCGAGTCTCGGCTCGGAGCCGTCCTGCGAGAACCTGTCACCGATATACGGCTCGAACTTCCCTGTTTTCAGCTTTCTGAAATACGGTATCAGAAGTCTCCCCGAAATGTGCCCCATAAGGAGCTCTGCCCCTATCACCAGTGAAAGTACAGTTACTGTCATTCGGTCTCTGTCAGTGCCTTGAACACCTCTTCAAGCTTCATGGCGCGGCTTCCCTTCAGGAGAACACAGTCTCCCTCTTCAAGCTCCTGCCTGAGCCTTTGAGCAAGGTCGTCTCTGCTGTCAAAATGAGCACAAGAGCTCTCGTCAAACCCTTTTTTAACGGCGCCGTCGATATAGTTTCGCGACATTTCGCCGAACGTGTAAAGCCTATCCGCCTTTGAGGACGGCACCAGTTCTCCCACGCTCCTGTGGTAGGCTTTTGAGTTTTTGCCAAGCTCCAGCATATCCGCGAGAATGCAGAACCTTCTGCCGGAGATATCGGCATTTTCGAGCAGCGAAAGCGCTGCCTTCATCGAATCGGGAGCTGCATTGTAGCAGTCCACCATATATGTTATACCGTCTTTTACAACGGTGTTCTGTCTCAGTCCTTCAGGCCTGAATTTTTCAAGCCCTGCTATAATTGTCTGCGGCTGCATACCGAGGAACAGCCCGACACAGAAGGCAGCCAGCGCATTTTTGACATTGTGCTCACCTGCACAGCCAAGCACTGCGTGATATCTCTCACCTGCGTGACAGATATCGAACTGCGACCCTGTGCTGCTGAGCCTGATATCATCGGCATAAACATCACAGTCTTTTTTCGATATCGAATAGTAGTAAAGCTTTCTGTCAAGCTTATCCCTGAGAGAATACAGAAGCTTGTCGTCCCTCGAAAGGATCAGAGGTGCGTCATAGGCAGCACCGTCAAGGATCTCGAGCTTTGCTTTAAGTATATTCTCCTGAGAGCCGAGGTTTTCTATATGAGACACGCCGATATTTGTAATAACGGCCGCATCGGGTCTTGCGCACATAGACATTCTCGAGATCTCACCGGAATGGTTCATTCCCATTTCGATCACTGCGGCCTCATGTCCGCCGTCAAGGCCGAACAGGGTCTTGGGCATTCCTATCTCGTTGTTGAGGTTTCCCTGTGTTTTAAGAGTTCTGAACCCCTCGGACACCGCACAGGCTATCATATCCTTGGTCGTGGTTTTGCCGACGCTTCCGGTCACGCCTATGATCTTCACGCCGAACCTTGACCTGTAATAGCCTGCCGCATCGAGCAGCGCCTGCCTTGTAGAATCAACTATGATGCACTTCGCATCAGGCACAGGCCTTTCGGTGATGACCGCCTCTGCTCCCAGCTCCATAGCCCTGGCAGCATAATCATGTCCGTCAAAGGTCTCGCCCTTCAGCGCAACGAATACTGAGCCTGCCGTTATCGTTCTTGTATCGGTAGAAATATCCGTTATCATCACATCGGCAGGATAGCCGTAGCTTCCGCGCACTGCGGTTATCAGCTCCTGCAGCTTTATACTTTCCATATCCCACTAACGCCGAAAAGCGTTCTCCTTTCCTGTTTTTTGTCTCCGGCAGTTACGGAGCTTTTATCTTCCTTCCTTTTCAAGCTCCGCGAGCGCGTCCGCAACTACCTCACGCTCATCAAAATGTATCTTCACGCCGCCTGCAAGTATCTGATAGTCCTCATGACCCTTTCCTGCAAGCACTATGATGTCGTCCTTCTCTGCATTTCTTACCGCCCAGTGGATAGCCTCTCTCCTGTCAACTATCGTGACATACGGAGTTGTCTTTCCTTCAAGCCCTTTGAGCACATCGTTGACGATCTCCTGAGGGTCCTCATTTCTCGGGTTATCCGAGGTAACTATCAGAAAATCGGCATTGTCTGCGGCAGCTGCCGCCATAAGAGGTCTTTTTGCTGCATCTCTGTTTCCGCCGCAGCCGAAAAGGCACTTTACCTTGCCGGTCGAGCTCTCCCTGATAGCGGAGAGGACGTTTGCAAGGGCGTCGGGCGTATGCGCATAGTCACAGATCACCGTGAAATCCCTGCCTGTGGGAACGATCTCTGCTCTGCCCCTTACGCCGCCTATATGCGAGAGCGACTTTATCACGGCATCAACGCTGTAGCCGAGCACCTCACAGCAGGCGATAACGGCCAGAGAATTTGACACATTGAAAAGCCCCGGCATATTGAAGCTGACATTGTGCTTCTGTTCGCCGTCAGAGAAAACATATTTCACTCCGCTTGCCGAGAGCAGGATATCCTCGCCCATAAAGTCGGCCTTGCTGCAGCAGGAATATGTTTTCGCAGGGCAGCTTATCTCATTGAGATATCTTCTGCCGTACTCATCGTCAATGTTTATTATAGCATTATCAGCCATCGAAAACAGTATTTTCTTGGCCTGATAATAGTTTTCCATAGTTCCGTGAACGTCAAGGTGATCCTGGGTCAGGTTAGTGAAAACGCCCACCCTGAAGCGGCACCCGACGAGCCTTTTCTGCTCCAGTCCCTGAGAGGACGCCTCCATAACGGCATAGTCACAGCCCTCATCGGCCATTTTTCTGAGTAGCTCGTAAAGGTCATAGGGCTCAGGCGTTGTTCTTGCCGTCGGGTAGATAGCGTCTCCTATCTCGTTCTGGCAGGTGCCTATCAGCCCCACCTTGCAGCCGAGGTCCGACAGGACCTTTTTGAGCACGGTGGTTATGGTGGTCTTTCCGTTCGTGCCGGTAACGCCTATCATCGGGAGCTCTCTCTCCGGGTGGCCGAACCACGCCTCGCAAAGGCGGACATAGGCCTCTCTGGTATCCTCAACGATGATCTGGTTATCAAGCCCGAGGTCTCTCTCGCACACGATGACCGAACAGCCCTTCTTTATCATATCCTCAGCGGCGTCGTGCCCGTCAAAGGTGTTGCCCTTTATGCAAACGAACATCGCGCCCTCAGTGACAGCCTTTCTTGTATCGCTCGTAAGATCGGTGATCTCCGTATTTTCGAGCTTTGTCTCGGCAATGTCCTTTATCAGTTCATACAGCTTCATATTTCTCAGGCACACAGGTGTGTGCTTCCTCCTTTTGTCTGGTTCTTGATCTGCGGGTGCTCTACTGTGAGCCCACCTTTACCGTATCGAACGACACCGTTACCGCCGTTCCCATTGGCACGCTCTTGCCCGCTTCAATGCTCTGATCCTCCTGAGCCACAGCGCCCTCTTCCTCATAGCCTGCGCCCTCCGCGGAGAGGTTGAGGCCGTATGCCTCAAGCGTCTGCTTAGCCTGCTCCTTGGTCAGGCCTTTGAGTTCAGGCACAGTGACCGTTTCAAGCTTATACTGCTCATCGGTATAAAGCACTACCGAGCCGCCGCTCTCTACCTTAACGGAATGAGGCACCTGCTTTATTACAGTGTTTCCGCTGCCGACTACCTTGACCTCAAGGCCGAGGTCTTTAAGCGTCTCCTTAGCCTCTGAGAGAGGATAGTATTCAACGCTCGGCACATTGATCTGAAGCTCTGCGAGCTCCTCCTCGGTATACTCAGGGAAAAATCCCATATAGGGGAGAACTTCGCTCAGAACGTCAACACAGATAGGTGCTGCCACCTGGCTTCCGTAGAACTTCTCACCTGTCGGGTGGTCTACCATAACGAGCATGATAAGCTGGGGGTCATCGGCTGGTGCGAAAGCGCAGTAGGAAGAAACGTAGGTCTCGCCCTTGCGGTCCTCATCGAGCTTCTGTGAGGTTCCCGACTTTCCGCCGATCCTGTAGCCCTTTATATAGCAGTTCGATCCCGGCTGCCCCTCAACAACGCCCTCGAGGATATCTCTCATATTGGCTGAGGTCTCCTCCGAGATGACCTGTCTCTTGACGACGGGCTCCATGCTCTTTACTACATTACCGTTTGAATCCGTTATACTGTTCACTATCTGCGGTTCCATCAGGTAGCCGCCGTTTATGCAGGCCGCATAGGCCGTTATCATCTGGATAGGCGTGACCTTGTTGGTCTGTCCGAAGGAGCTTGAGGCGAGCTCAACAGGGCCGTAATCCTGAAGCATTATGTTTATCGAGTTCACTTCGCCCGGCAGGTCTATGCCCGTGAGCTCTCTGAAGCCGAAGGCACTGAAATACTGGTCAAACTTCACAGCGCCGAGCTTCAGGCCTATCTGCACGAAAACAGGGTTGCAGGAGTTTAGCATCGCAAGGGCTAAGTCCTGTGCGCCGTGGTCATTGTCTGACCAGCAGTGGAACTCTGTATCCTCTACCTGTATCGAAGTGTTGCAGGAGAACTTGTCATCAAGTGATATCGCCTTTTCCTCCAGCGCCGAGGCGCCGACTATGACCTTGAAGACCGAACCGGGGTTATAGGTCTCGGAAATGGCCTTGTTCTTCCACTGAACGCTCCACTCATCGAGTGCTTTTTCGTGGTATTCATCGCTGTTCTCATCGAGGAGACTGAGCTCTGCCGCCGCAGCGTCATTCGTTATGTGTGACGGGGTGTTGGGGTCATAGCTGTAGCACGTAGCCATTGCATACACCTGAGCCGTCTTCGGGTTCATTATGATGCCGCAGATCCTGTCTGTCGGCATATTTTTCTCATATGCCTCCTGCAGCTCCTTTTCGAGGATATACTGTATATTCGCATCTATATTCAGGTTCAGGTTGTCTCCGTCCTGTGCCTCATAGCTCTGCTTGTAGCGGTAGGGTATCTCGGTGCCGTCATTAGCCTTGGCAGTGATTATCCTTCCGTCAACGCCTGCAAGGTAATCATCATAGTAGGCTTCAAGGCCGTAAATACCGTTGCCGTCATAATCCGTATGCCCGAGAACGTTCGCCGCAAGGCTGTTCTGCGGATAGAGCCTTTTTGTGGTCGGGTCGCACCTTACGCCGTCAAGGTCAAGCTCAGTGAGCTTATCCTCGATCTTGTCGGCCATTGTCTTCTCAACGTCTTTTTTCAGCACGATATACTGCGTTGAGGTGTCAGTCAGGTCGTCACGCATCTGCTTCGTGTCTATCTCCAGCAGGAGAGAGAGGAACTCGACCAGCTCATCAAGGCAGTCATCGCCCGATATCGCCTTGTCCAGCTTCTGCTGATATTCAGCCCTCTTGCTTTCGTCCTCCTCGGTAGCAACGAGGTCTTTGAGCTCTTTTATTCTTTCGTCCTTCTGCTTGAGCTGCTCCTCCAGCATCTTCGGGTCAACATACACGGTGTAGACGGTCGCGCTCTGTGCGAGGACAGTGCCGTTGCGGTCATATATCGTGCCTCTCGACGCGGACACCGAGGTGCTTTTGAGCTGCTGAGAATTGGCCAGTGACTGCCACTTCTTGCCGTCCCTGACAGAGACGTTGAAGATGCTTATCACGATATACACAAGAAGAGCTGTTACCGGTACCATAAGCCAGATATTCAGCCTTCTTCTCATCACTCTTGTGGGTCTTTCCGACATAGTATTTCTCCTTGAAATGTGCTTGTAAAACGATTACATTTCTGCGAAGCGCAGATAATTTAACAGAACAAGAAAGCTAAGCACAAAATTGTCCCTAACTTTCCCCTAAAATATTTTATTCATCACAGCCCTATATATTCCATGATAGATGTGAACCAGTTTTTCAGCGATACGAAAAAGTCCTCATCCTCATTTTTCACCACCGAGGCCTTGTCCTCGGAGTCTATCGTTATGTATTCTATCTGTGACTTGTCCAACTTGTGCAGCCCGAGTTCGTTCTCGGCATATTCTTCAACTGTCGTCATATTGGTCTTCTGTGCAAGCTCCGACTGCAGGCTGATGTTTTCGCTCTGCAGCTTTTCAAGCTCCTCCAGCTGAGTGGTCTGCTCTGCTATCAGCTGAGATATCTCCACCCTGCCGAACATCAGTGCCGAGAACAGCGCCAGCGCAACGACCGAAAGCCCCAGCACACCGAGAATTGACGCGCGCTTGTGCTTTTTCTTCGGCACAGGCTCCTTCACGCTCTCTTCCCTGAGCTCAGGCTCCTCACTATATTCAAAAGCAAGATTATGTACCTTTGCCATTGTTAACACCTCTCTTCAAGCGAAGCTCTCCGCGCTCTCCCGAGCCCTCAGCCAGTCACTCCCCGGGCCCATCAGCGAATCGCCCCCGGGTCTCTCAATCCCATAGACCCACAGCCCGTCGATCCCCTCGGCGCCGCTAGTCCGGGTATCTCTCCTTGATCTTTTCGAGCACCCTGAGCTTTGCACTGCGGCTTCTGGGGTTCTGTGCAAGCTCATCATCGCAGGCCTCCAAGGGCTTTCTGCTCACAAGCCTTGCGCTCGGCGTTCTGCCGCAGACGCACTGCGGAAAATCAGGCGGACAAACACACCCCTGACAGAACCTCCTGAACCTCTGCTTCACTATCCTGTCTTCAAGCGAATGGAACGTTATCACGCAGAGCCTGCCGCCCTCAGCCAGCGCATCAAAGCAGCTGTCAAGCGCACGGTCAAGATGACCGAACTCGTCGTTTACCTCTATCCTTATCGCCTGAAATGTCTTTTTGCAGGGATTTTTGTCTCTGCGTGCCTTCTGCGGCACAGCCTCCCTGACTATATCTGCAAGCTCTCCCGTAGTTTCAACAGGTGCCTGCTCTCTTCTGTTCACGATAGCCTGCGCTATCCTCGGTGCGAATTTCTCTTCGCCGTATTCATAGAGCACTCTCACGAGGCTCTTGTAATCATACCCGTTCACAACGTCCCTCGCGGAAAGACCGCTTGAAGACATTCTCATATCGAGAGGCGCATCACTGTGATACGAAAACCCTCTCTCGGCATTGTCAAGCTGGTACGATGATACGCCCAGATCGAGCAGTATGCCGTTCACCCTGTCAGCGGCTGCCCTCGCAAGGATAGACGCTATCTCGTCATAATTGCCCTCAAACACCTCAGCCGGCAGCCCTTCAAGTCTCTCTCTCGAAACAGCCACAGCCTCGGGATCTCTGTCAGCGCAGATGAGCCTTCCGCCCTTTGCGGCATCAAGTCTCGCCGCTATCTCTCTCGAATGGCCTGCGCCGCCGACGGTCCCGTCAAAGTAGATACCGTCAGCCTTTATATCCAGCCCTTCAAGGCACTCTCTCAGCAATACGGGCTTGTGTTCAAACTCCATCAGAAATCAGGTCCCTCCAGCATAAGAATAAGCCCCTCCGGTATCAGAATAAACCTCTCAGCCAAGTTCGCTGCTCATCACCGCAGCTCCCCGTCAGAAGTCCAGCCCCTCCAGGCTCTCGGCAAGCTCGGCGTCCGCGTTTCGATTGAATTCCTCCCAGCGGCTCTTATCCCAGATCTCGCACCTGTCAAGCACTCCTGCGGCAACTATCTCCTTGCCCAGCCCTGCGCACTCACGCAGCACCTGCGGTATCAGCAGCTTTCCCTGCTCATTTATCTCACATTCACACGCCCAGGCCATAAACGTTCTCTGCAGCGTTCTCGCCTTTGACAGCGGCAGCGCCATTATCTTCTCGGCCTTTTTCTCAAACACCTCAGGCGAATACACGAACAGGCACCCGTCAAGCCCTCTCGTTATGATGACACGGCTGCCCATGCTCTCGCGCAGCTTTGCAGGGAACGCTATTCTTCCCTTCGCGTCCATAGTTACCATATTCAATCCGCTGAGCATCAAGCCGTTCACCTCCCGATCAACACTGTAAAGCACTCAGGTACACCAAAGTACACTTTAGTACACTACTGCTATAATTATACACTATAAAGCAGAAAAATGCAACAGTAATTTTCCCCAAAACGTTCATCTGGAAGGGATTTTTTTCGGACAGCTTTGTTTTTTAACCGCGTTTTAATGCAGATATTGTAATAAATGTCGCGGATTTTGTAACTTAATTGTAATTTATGAATATATTGTTAACCGCGTCAAGGTAAATTAATAATGCCCCCGCCGACCCCATACTGCAACGGCAAAGACATTAGCATAAGGTCTCTCCGCACCATTGCGGAACTCCCCCACGTACCCATTTTAACACATATTATAATACACGTCAATACCTTTCGAGATTTTTTTCGTTTTTCGGCACAACTTTGTAGGATATCACAAAAGGCACAGCACCCTTTTTACCTGCTTTAACGCCAATGGTTAAAAAACGGTAACACGATTTTTAGTTATTTAATTTAATTATTACATTTCAAGAAATGTTAATTTT